>Ga0307488_10000258_pt1 | contig 42150 bp, 43 predicted proteins | sample SB02metaG_FD_202248 | JGI IMG/M metagenome (GOLD analysis project Ga0307488, IMG submission 202248) | Sea-ice brine microbial communities from Beaufort Sea near Barrow, Alaska, United States - SB 0.2 | ecosystem: Environmental > Aquatic > Marine > Coastal | place: USA: Alaska | collected... | reverse complement strand
GTAGGAGGTCTAACTGATAAGTTAGTTGTTCCTGTAGCATTTACTACTAGGTGATAACCTACGTTATGGTCTGTAGTTGTTCCACTAGTAGAACCAATTACGATTGTTTGAGTAGTACCTGCATTAACATCAACCTTTTTACCGTCTCTATAAACAACTCCAGCCGCAAAAGTAACATCGTTATCAGTAACAGCAGTAGCATTAAATCCAGTAGTAGCGTAATTTCCTTTCATTCCTAAACTTAAGGCCTTGATTAAACCTGTATGTGGAAAGTCTCCCCCATCTACTATCTGTACAGGGGTAATTATAGGGCTTGCTTCTGCTTCATCTTGCGTTGAAAACGCCTTTGGGTTATTTAGTCCTTTACTCATTTTATTCCACCTCTAATGTTAAGAAAATTTGTACTGTCTCTGTGGAACTAAATGGCCCCACTCCTGTGAAATTAACTCTAGCGAGTAAATTATCATTAGTATCTGAGACTCCCATTTCTCTTATTACTTCTCCCGAAATAGCACTTCCGAGTGCCTCTACAAACACTTGAATGGTATTCTCTTGGGACTTTTCTGCCGATGCAGATGCGCCTGAGAAACTGATATCACCTGCTGAACTAGGCACATCAATAGTAGTGGCGGCAGGGCTTGTAGAATTGCCTCCTAAGCCTACTTGTGCGTAACCTGCATTGAAGAGTGTTTTTATTTGGTCTGCTAGTTGTTTTCTTAGTTCATCAGTTATCATAAGTCTTCCTCCAATAGGCGAGTGAATGTAACTGTTCCACCAAATCCTAGTGTGCTTGTGTTGGTATTTAGTGTTGTCGAGAAGCCTAAACTACTCCCACTTAACTCTCTCTTTCTAATCAGTAAATGTAGTTCTTTGATTTTAATGTTGTCGAAGAAATCAAAGGTGTTTTCATTTACATTAAACTCCTTCTTTCGTAAATAAGACTTAGTAGCCTTACTTTCTATTAGAAGATTGGCTAAAGTATCTTCTAGCCCTTTAATGTATTTGCCTAACTTCAATGAAATTCTACCATTTAATGAGTGTTTCATTTCTAATATGATAAATTGGTTTCTTTGTATGTTAGAAAACTTACTCTCTATTTCTACTGTATCTCCTACGGATAACATTTTAATTGTAGATTTAGAGACTTCTACTGATAAAACTTCATTTAGGTTAGTATATACCTTTAGGAGTTTAAGAGCCTCTTTATTTACTTCGTCTTGAGTGGTTAATTTCTCTTCAAACACTTCTAAAGATTTTTTACCTTTCTCTTTAATCTCTTTGAAATCCTTTCTCACTGCCTTGTGTGTTTTACCATACACAGTTATTTCATTGAAATATCCAAAGTTTGATTTTTTAGATTCAATAGATAAGAAATCGTCGTCGCTAAAAGAATATTTGGAAACAAAAGAACTATTATCTGCATTAACAACCTTAACAGTATCTCCTTCCCCAATCATTTTCTTATCCTTTAGGGACAATAAATAGTTAGTTAAATTAAATAAGTTAGTTCCTTGAAAATCAGGAGATGCGAATATTTCATAATCTTCTTTAGTAATGGAATGTTTAATATCGTTTTCTATCAAGACCTGCTCTACAGTATCTTCTACTTCCGTACATATTGTGGCAGTAGAGCCAATCATTGCTCTTTTGGCATTAACATCTATATCTCCATTTACTAATACGCTAAAAGTTTCAGATACAGATACTACACCTAATAGTTTCTTCATATCGCCTAGTTCTAAAAAGCGACCAACATTATCTGAGGCTGATGCGGTAATTAGTGGTTCTCTATATTCTAACGAGGTTCTTAGAACATTATCACCATCACTAAGACAAGCATCTATTTTTGAATCACCTATTAATTCAAGTAGTTTACCGTCAGACTGGGTTATCAAGTGGTCATCAGAAGCAGTTCCGTCTCCATCAATAGCAACATACATTGAAAGAACCGCTTCATTATTACCAGTATCTGTTCTAGTTCCTCTGGATTCTCGGTACTGGTATGCTCTTATACCATCATACATTTCTTTCTTATATGCTTTCTTAGTGTATTTAGAAGATAAGGTATTCATTCTAATTAGTTTAGGAGAAAACTCATGAAGACAAGTATGGTTGGGCTGCATTATTCTGTAATAAGTATCATCAGGTAATTGAGCACTAACTGTTATAATATGGTCTCTAGAGTTCGTACTGCTCATGTTTTCTGAAGACGTAGTGCTATCAGTAGCGTCGGGAGCCTGTGTGGTTAAATCCTCAGTATCATCAACTTCATGCGATAACACATATACTATTTTTGTAGGTGTAACTTCATCTAAAGACTCTCCATGACTTAGAGTAGTAACATCCCCATCTTCATTGTAGTATTTACCTGTAGTAGAGACTAGATAACAACCAGTTAAATCTACAAAGTCTAACCATTTGTAATTATCTATAGAAGTTATTTGATAATGGTAAACGGCTTTATTCCCTATTGCTTTATCAGAAGGATGCTCAGTAACATGGCCTAGACTAGTATCTATTTTTAGAACTGGTTTAAACCCTGCAAATACACCATCAGCAGTTTTATCATAAGTTGCCCCACTTGACCCCCCTACATCCGATTTATCAGCAAAAGGAGATGCCATGTGTATTCCGAATTTAATCCCTACAAGTTTACCGCCAGCCGTTGTGTCCGCATACATATGTATTGACTGTATAGCATCTGCACTCATTCCTTCCGCTACTAAGTTAGAACCATCTTCTATAGAGTGTCTATCTAAAAATATAGGCAAAAAATCTTGCATATATAGTTGATGAGTAACAGGGGCAACTAGTGATGTTGCTCTTCCTGATTTTATTCTACTAAAGTTTTCTAAAATTTTAGAATCATGTATAGAAGTTCTTGTACCATTAGTTTTTCCAAAAAAGCCATCGGGTATTATAGTAAAAGGAAATATCATATGCCCGACATAATCTGCATCATTACTACTGACTCCCAAACTGCTCCCAAATCTATCATCATATCTAGTTCCTGATTTAGTTGTTTCAAAGGAGTCTTGAGTAACAAATGTAGATAAGAAATTATTAGAGGTCTGTTGTATCATACTATCTGTGCTTCCATGACCTTTTATTGGGTCTGTTGTATTATTCCCAGTAGGGACTCTGAGCCAACCACCAGTAGCAAAACTAGTCCCGTCTGTTCTGAATGGCTCAGCATCAAATACAATTGTGCTATTGACCCCCGAACTATGAGTTACAGAATATATTGTTCCTATGAATCTTCCTTTACTATCGAATAAATCATCATCAACCGCCAATGAAGCAGTATGGGGAGTAATAACTAAGGTCTTTGAAGTGGTTCTACTAGCACCTGATACGGTAATAGTTACAGGTTCTATAACCTGTGTCTCTGCTATTATTGGCATAGTTTTATCTTTATCAGGAGGATTCTCAGGGTCAAACTGATTAAAATGCCAATCAAAAACTAATTCAGTTAGGCGCATTAAGCCGAATCTTTTTAATTGCCCTACTGTTTTATCAGCAGATACGATAGTAGAACTGGCATAATCAGAATCCTTTAGTGTTATAGTAGAAGTAGAGCCACTTAACATATGCTTAGGGTCTTGATTTTCTGTAATAGAAGGTATCTTTAGTGAAAATAGACCATAGTTACTTATGTCTTTATAGTTACCAGAACCATCTTTTGCCATCAAACTATCTTTTCTCCCACTATAATAAGGATGCAAGTCGGCATTAGCGAACAAAAACATTCTTGCAGCCTTAGAATCTATTTGGTGCAAATAATCCTTAGAATTATATTGAATAGTCGCTCGCAAAGGAAAATAATCTGTATTTTCATTAGCGGCGTGAACAGTAGTGTCCCAAAATCTAGAACCCTGAACAGAATCAAATCCTCTTGATTCGTGAAGAATATGGTTTTGGTTGTTGTCTCTCTTGTCGGTTCCCATTAGATTATTCACTAAACCACTTGAATAATAGTACCCTCTACTGAATCTATATGCTCCAGCATAATACTTAATTTCACTAGGCTTATCATAGTAATGAACAAAATCATCATGAGTCGAAGCAGTTTGTTTTCTAGCACTAATGTTGCCCTTTTCCAAATTAAATATTCTATAAAAAGAACTTCCGAACTTTTGTCCATAACTAGGAGGGTAAGAAGAACCTTGACCATATTTTAAAGGATAATCAAAAGTATATATTCTACCTCCAGCAGTTGATGATTTGAGAGGACTTAATTTAGTAATTATTTTTCCTCCATGTAAATGACCTGCATTTAAGAGCATTAATTCATGTGATAACTTGGTGCTTTCCTCGTAGGCAGAATAAGACAAAACATATACCTCGTCTCCTGTAGATGCGATTGCTTCTCCATCAAAGAAAATGTCTAGTACATTTCCTGCCGTAACATGGTTATCAACCTCAGCATGAGTAATTAGCCCCAAAAACTCTTTCCCGCTTCCGCTATCTATATACAGAGGTCTACCATGAAAGTTTCTAGGTACTGCATTAGTAGAATGTAGAGTAAGGTCGGATGGGATTACGGAAATATAGTTACTCGGAGAAGTAGGGGTTAGACTATGAACAGTAGCCACTATTGAAGAAAACGTAGTATCTTGAGTATTTGCGTAGTTATATTGAACCCGTCCTAGAGTCAAAGGAAGATAGGGTGCTAACTCTACTCTCTTTGAGCCTCCTTCTTCCTTTACAGAAAGTATTGTGAAGTCTAATAAAGTATTTACAGTATCAAAATCCTCATAATCAGTTGCCCCATCTGATAATCTAGTTTGAAAAATACTATCTGACTTCATTGATTTGGATTCTAAGTCATAAAAACCAACAGAATTAGGGTTATACTTAACACCGTTAGAGTCCTCGCTTGAAGCCCCTACTAAGGTCTCTCCTTCAAATGCGGTCTTAGCAATATCTATTTTATTCCCGCTTTGGAAAAATACTCCCTTATCAGATGCCCCGCTTAACGAAGTAGCAGAACTCACCAATGTACTTGCTGAAAGAGCCTTATTGAATACATAGTGCTTACTAGCGGCTTTATACAGACTCATATTGGTAAATTCAGCAAAAGAGGTTTCTTCTAAAGTAAAAGAATTACCAGTTGCAGTAGCGTTAATAGTACCAACAAAAACCATATTATTGTTAGCATACTTAGCATATATCTTATCTCCTTTAGTAAGAGTTATAGTAGAACCCGCTACTGCTAATGTAGCAGAACCAAAATAAGCATCTCCTAATCTACTAAGATAAGTTAAGTTATTATATGGGCTATCACTACTATAAATTATATCTTCTGAAAAAGAAGTGTCTTTATTAACAGTAATATCAACTAATTTAGATAAAGTATTTCTTCCCTGTACTTCAAAAATACTTTGTCCATTATCGAATGTTTTATCTATCTGTTCTATTTGACCGAAGAATATTTCATTGTAAAGGAAAACAGAGCCTATTGCATAAAACAAAGCACTATCAGAATTGAATTGATTGTTTTCAAATGTAATAGTAAGTAAGCCATACTCTTCATCTACATTAGCAATAAAACTCCCTATATCAGTAAAGAAATCTTTGTATTGTGTAGTCTGTAAAATAGTATTCAAATTACCTATCTTATCTCCCGATATCTCCATACTAGTGAAGAATGTCTTATCTATAGGATTTAATCTTCTTCTGTATATTTTTGTTCCGCTAGTAAGGGTTTTTGCTAACTCAGTAGAGCCAACTGTTTTTAATGTAAAAGAACTCTCTGTTTCCAAACGGCTTTGATTATGAATCCGAATCAAAGTATCTGACGGTATAGAAACTACAGGAAAAATTTCGTCTCCTATCTTAATTTCATTATTGGCAGAAAAGTAACGAGTAGGTTTTGGTTTAACTGTTTTTAACTGGTACTCTCTATTAGTAGCGTCTGTTAAAGAATCTATTTCCCCAACTTCTACCCACTCATTTAAATCTTCTTCTGTTAGTTTCTGTTTTATCATCAATCTATCATTATTAAAAACTTTATTTGATAGATTTCTAGTGCTATCCACTAGTTTAAGATTAGCAAAACCTGTTTTTGCATCATAAGAATCTTCTACATCTAGTTCATAAACAATAGGAACATAGTTATTATTCTCAGGAGAATGTCTGTAATTAACATATCTAGTGTTACCTGTCATTGTTAAAGAACTAGTATTGTCATTTAAGTCTCTTCTAGCATTAATAAAACAATCATTGTAATCAGTATAGTCTGTAAAAGTACCACTCATAACTACATTTTCATTAGAAGTGGCAGTATCAGGGTCATCTAATATTCTTAACTTATCTACTAAATCAATATGATACGTAAATTTACTATAGTCTACTACTTTATTTCTATAATCACTAATTGTTAAGAAAGCATCGTTTTGGCTAGTATCGTTGAGAACGACAGATGCGCCGCTAGTTACTGAATTACTTCTAATAAAGTATTTAGTATTGTGATTTAGTTCCCCTTCTTTATCTAATTCATCTTGAAAGAAATAAAACAACGGTTCAGAACAAACATACTTAGTTCCAGTTCTTCCATATTTAGTTCCCATAGATACGGCAACAATTTTATCTGAACGAGGTGTGCCTTTAAAGACCATAAATTTTACATCTTGCGCTACTTCATTACCTAATCTAGGCTCGAACTCAAATTTATCTCCTGCTACATCAGCAGTAGTTACTTTAGTAATTCTAGCAAAGTGATACATTGAGATATCATCGGAATGAACAAGAACAAAGAAATCATTATTATCTAGATTAATAGATGCTAAGTTTAATCCTGTTTGGCTAAAAGAGTCATAACAACGAATTGAATAGCCATTAGTAGCACTAAGATTAGAATACTCGGTCATTATTCCTGCCGAAGAGATAGGTTCAGAAATAGTGATAAGGTCATTTGAAGAGGTCTTAGTTACGCTATCATCTTTGTACACAATAGAAAATACTCTATTTGCATCAGTAGCACTATAAGCAGGATTGGTCGTTCCACTAGCAAATAAACTAATTAAAGGGTTAGTAGGTGTGTTATAATTATTATTGGCAGTAGTATTGTACGAGGTTTTTAATCCACCAATTACTGAATCAGTCATAAGTCCACCTCCTCAAATCGCAAGTAAAGTAAAGTCTCATCAAAGAAAGGATATAGGGTATTAGTAGATAGGAAATTCTTTTTGCTTATTCCTTGAATAGCCATCTCATGCAATTCACCCATAAATTGCATATCAGTATAAGCATTATTATCCGAAGTAGTGTTCTTACCAATAATAAAATCAGTTCTAGAAAATTCAAATGCTGTATTCTCTGTATGTTTAGCATCTAAAACTAATCTTCTGTTAAAAAAAACCTTAATAGAATTATTTACTGCTGAGAAAACTACTGCTAAATGGTGCATATTCTCAACGTACTTTGGCTCTTTGAAAGTATCGACGTATAATTCAGTTTCATCTGCAATAGCAGACACGTCATCAACGAAAGTTACTTGAGTAGAAGTAATTCCACCATTTTTGACAGTACCTATTTCTGTAAAGGTAAATCCGTTTCTAGTGTAGACTTTTTGCCCTGCAAAAAATATATCAGTTAATGCTCTTGAACCATGATATTCTGAGGTTCTAACTGTAAGTTGGTCTCCACTAGTATGAGCATTTGTTAGCGATGCTACGCTATCGTAGACTATTCTACCATCGGCATCAAAGCCGCTTAGATTATAATTAACGTGATTATCACCCAAAGTCCACGCTTTTGAACCTGCGGCGGTAATTAAGGTATCAGTAGTAAAGACATCTTGATTAGAACCTATCGTCAAATACACCTTTACTTTATATTCCGCAGGTTGATTATGTTGAGTGAGTTGGCTATTCAATAGAGTAACTCTAAATTTATCGTTGTGAAATAAGCACATCTCATGTTGCCGTCTAAGACTAACTCCTAGATACTCTTCGCTCGGTGTACCCGAACCTCCCTGAGGCATAACAAAGTCGCTTAGTTGTTGAGCAGAACGCCCTCTAAGCCCTGTTGCTCCTGTACCGTTAATATCATAGGGGGTAAAGATAGTTTCAAAGGTAAATGAATCGGTATGCGCCCATAGACCGTAAGGAACATCGTCGCTTGTTCCAGCACTTCCTATATCAGGAATGTTTGCTGAATAAGGAATAGCAACATGAGCATTACACATGATTGGGAAAACAAGACTTCGTTGCTTTCCAATAAATACGTCATACATAGTAATACCTCATGGGAATGTTGTTGCTACTCTAAAAGTCATATTAAAGGAAATCACTGTTGGGTCATTACCATCTATTGTAAAGTCAAAGGATTCAATATATCCGCCTATTCCCGTTTCATTGTCTAATGTGGTTTGATTAGCACCAGTAGGAAAGTCTTTGGGTAAAGGAACTCTAGAATTGTCTTTCTCTAAAGCACCTCCTCTAGATGAGAAACTAAATGGCATTCTTAGAACAGATGCTCTTTCAACATAATCCTCATCAATATTAGAATCAACCATAAGAACTAACTCGTTAAAATTCTGATACTTAGCCAAAGCAGAAGAATCTACACCCGAAGCAATAAGTTGAGCAGTTTCAATTGCGGTCATATTCAATGATGTAACTATATCCGCAGTATTATCTGCATTTCTATGCGTAGTATGGCTTCTTTTGATTGTAGTGTTAGTAATAATACCAGAAAGACTAATGGTTTTTGTTCCCATACCTAAATCAATGGCAATTGTAGTAGACTCTCCTCTAGGAATACCTGTTGGAACTTTAATTGTAGGAATCTCTCTTGCTACATTAACAGAAACAGTTTCACATTTTAAAGGAATGGTATCTACATCAATCCCATTTGCCGATTCATAGGCATTCGTCTTTAAAAATACAAAGTGTTCTGTTGATACTACGTCTATTGGCATTTTACTCACCTCATCTTATGGAAGATGCTCCCACATTTCTGTTAATCTTGTTGTTAATCATTTTACCAATCTTATCTGCAATTCTTCTCATCTCCCCATCAGAAGTATCTTTAGCATTGATTGTAATATTGAAAGTATTGCCACCTGAATTATTAGAACTTAACATAGTTCTAGTCTTTTGTGCAGAAGAAACTCTAGAACCCGCAGGTAATCTAACTAATTCGGGGCCTTTCTCCCCAACGATTGATACACCGCCACCAGTTACACCACCATCTGCAAATAGCCCAATCTTACTGAGAAGTACGCCTATCGCAGTAACTACCGCTAATGCAAAGACAACAGGGAAACCAAAGATAAGTCCTAGAACTACAGCCGCCATTACAACTATCTTATCTAAATTATTCATTATTCCTCCGCTAAAGTCAAATATATAATCAATAAATCCTGTTATGGCTCCCCAAACTAATCCACCTATAAAGGCAAAAGCGACGGCGAGCAATCCAACTAATGCCGCAAGTGCTACTTGTAATAGACCCCAAGCAATAGTCCAAACGCCGCCGATAACTGCAAACAAATCACCTTCTACAAACCCTTGATATATTTCCTGAATACCATCCCATATATCCATAAATCCTTCTGCTATAAATCCTAAGAATGGGCCAATTACAGCACTCATAAAATCCCAAGCCGCCATTAAAGCGGGTTTAAGTATCATAAATGCGGCGAATAATCCCATAAGTGCTACTGATGCTAGTAGTGTAAATCTAAAGAATATGATTGCGCTTTTTATTACAAAACCTGCCGCCATTTTGAATAGTTTTGTGAATGACATAGAAAAGAATAACCTAGCACCCTTGACTATGCCAAAAATCGCTTTTCCTAAAGGAGTTTCAGCGAATGATTTAGGTTTAGTTTTACCTAATCCGCTAAATGCACTAGCAGTAGCAACATTGGCATATCCCTTAATTCCGCCCAGTCTTTGCTTATCGGCAAGATTTTGGTACGTTACACCCATTTGATAATCCAAATCCCCTCTTACATAAGAAGAAGATAGTGGGCTTCCTTGAGGAGCAGTACCTCTAGAAAGTAAACCTTTCGCTGTTTGTCTATTTGCTCTTGCTTTAGCAAATAAATTATCAGATTCATCAAATAAACCAAAAAGCCCTTGTTTCCCAAGACTACTTTTTGCACCAGTAGATTCTTTTCTAACAACTCTTAATGCGCTTCCCATACCATTTAATAGAGTAGCCATTTTATTGAAGGCTCTAAAGGTTCCAGCAGGTAAGAAACCAAACGCTATTCTTCTAAGACTAGAAACTTCAAAACCAAATACTCTTAATTGCTCGCTTTGTCCTGAAAGAAACATAGCCATATATTCAAAAGTTGTGCCGCCTGCTTCTTTATAATTTCTAAATGATTCTATACCTAAATTTAGTGCGCCGCCAGTTTCCTTAGCGGCGGCCTTTACAATTGCTGAACGACGAGTAAAGGCTTTACCGCTATCCAATAGTGCCTTTGCATTGGCTTTTAGATTTCTAGTTTCCTTCTGTTGTTGCTTTGCTTGAGCCTTCTGCGCTTTTGTTAAAGTAGGAACAACTACGTTAAGTTGAGCAACTGCGAGTTTATAGCCTTCTAACATCTTTAGACGTTTTTTAGCATCTCTCTCCATTGGGGTCGCCATAACTACACCTTCGCCTTCTTGATATTCCTATCTAGTTCTTCCGCCTGTAATAATTCTATCTGTTGATGCACCGATAATAAGTCCTTTACTAATGTCATAGGCATCTTATATACTTCCAAAGGACTGATGCCGAGTGCCTTTGATAAAGAGTAAACAACAATGAGAGAAGCAGTTTGTGGATTAGTTTTTCCACCTCTAATCGCCCCTCTCACTAATCGTTTTTTTCTGCATCCTCTTCAAATGCTGTGAATGGGTTTGGTAAAATCTCTTTTATTTGATTACCAACATAAGGAGTAAGTCTTAGGATATCAACCGCACTTAAACTAGGTTCGGTCTTTACAATGAAATTCTCGACCATAAATCTAAACATTCCATTTAGGTCTAATTCCATATCTTGTCGCTTTGCATCAATCTTCATGACGCTATTAACGGCTTTATCAACCTCAAGCCATGTAGGTTCTTTAACCCAGACCTTGAGATATTCTTCGCTTTCGGGTGCTACTTTGATATAATGTAGCGTGGGCTCTGTTAGTGCAAATAGCACGTTCTTATCGGTTACAATTTTCTTTTCCATAATTTCATCCACCTTTAATACCAACAAACAAACAAACGGTGTTGGTGGAATATTATTCTGCTAACTTAGATTTGGGTTTCTTTTTAGGGGTCTCCTTCTTGACCTTCTTAGCCGCTTCGACCATTCTAGCCTTTTCGTATTTATCCAAGTAAATCACCCCTGTAGAACCCAATGAGTCTTGACTTCACATAGATGTAGATTTCTAGGAGAGACAGTTGCTTCTACGGTAATTACTCCCTTATCATCAGGAACTGTAAAGTTAGCCGTCTTGATATGATAGTCTTTGAAGTGAAGTTTAATTTGTTCTTCATTACTCTTTTCAAATAGTAATTCAATAAGCCCATTTGAACTTCCGTCTGTTACTACACTTTCCCCTGTTGCTTCTGTAGCATTAAATAGTTCTTCAAAGAGTGCGTTATCCGTAACCATTGCAGTAAAACTCAGTTCATAAGTTCTTTCAGAAGGAATAGCACTTTTAATTTGCTTGCTTCCAATTCCTACAAATCTCTTATCTTGTAGAGTATTATTAATATTAAGAGTTAGACTGCTAATCTTTAGGAATTGTGCGCCGAATATACTAAATGCACCAGAAGAAAAGAAGAAAGGCTCTAGAAACTCTCCATCCCCACTAGTATCTTCAAAGTTAAACAATTTAGAATTATCAAGACCTGCTCCACCTCTTGCTTCATATCTCTCATCCGTCTTGAGTTTGTGAACGGCTCTAGAATTAAGGCTAAGGGTCATCTTGATTTCCTCATTCTCATTTGCCGTTAAAGATAAACTTTCTACTCGATTACCTCTAGCGATACGGACAAAGTTATGTGATTCAGTAGCAGCACCAAAATCTTGAGTTTGGAATGTCGAGGTTGTTTCTAATTTACTAAAAGATTGCTCTAAAGCAAAGGAAGGCAATTCTTCTCCATTAGCCTCAGTAAATGTGTATGTAATCGCTTGTTGAATATGTCTATCACTATCCATACTAGGTCTTGTTAATTGCTCTACATCGGTATGTGCATCTAAATGATTCAAAAGAGGAGGAGTTAATGCAGTTCCAGCCGTACCAGTAGCGGCATATCCTGTCTTATAGAAAATTGGCCCCTGATTTAGATGGTTTGTTCGTTTTGCGGCTCCACCACCTGCATTTCCTGTATCAATATATACATCCCCTGCCGCACTTGCAGTTAATCTGTTTGTTGGGTTATCAGCAATAGTTGTTGATTCAACATGACTACAATTCCCAAAGGCATAATAAAGGAAAGCACCGTGATTAGCAACGATATTTAGATTACCACCACTTGCAGTTTCTGTTGCTTTATATTGGAATGTCTTGTTTCTAGTAGTTCCTAAACTAAGATTTAATTGTTTTAGGTCTACTTCTACATCGGGGAAAGTAGCAGATTCTAGAATACCTAACCAGTTATCTGCATTCAGTCTTTTAACTTGGCTAGAACCACTATATCTTTGCCCTACACAAGGCGCACCATAACTTCTAATTATAATAAAATCTCCATTTTGTTCTGTATGTCCGTGAGCAGGACTGATAGTAATAGCACTAGCGGAGTTACCAGTACAAATATGAGTAGAAGCAGGAGTAGTTGTACCAGTTACATAGTAATCAACAGTACAACCTATGTAAATATTCTCTACTAGAAGATAATTATTTTGAAAGTCGGTTTCTGCTACAATACTTGTACTTGTAGTAGAAGAATCGTTTAATCCAATATATAAATCAGTTTCAGGTACTAATACCAAATTCGCTCCGCTTCCTAAAAATACATCTGTGTTTATTGCCATGCTTTTCTCTCCTTTCCTTTTACAAACTTACTAAGGGAGTGTTAATGCGAATTTTTTTGCTTCTACTGTCACTTTATACCCGAACAATTTTTTTCCTCTGTCATTACTTTCATTTCTTGACCCGACAAATAGTTGATTAAAACTTGAACCATCACTTGCGGTGTAGCCTGTTCGTTTGCTCTCAAGAACTCTACGAAGTATCAAGTATATAGCCCTTAGCCTGTCTTTTCCGTGTGAGGCATCGAAACCTGAACGTTCATCGTGTAGCACTCGTATATGCAAAGTGAAGGAATATGTTTCGTTTCTAACGTCATAATGTATTGTCGGATATTCTAAATTTTGTGAATCTTCAAAGACAACAATAGTGGCAGGGTATCTGCCTAAATCGACTCTTGCGGCCTTGTTTTTTGTAATGCTTCTAATGTCAATAACCTCAGGAGTAACTGCATGAGAGGCAGATATAGTACCTGCACTTTGTAATGCAGAAGCATTAGATGACCAATTATTAGTAATTAAATCTATGAGAAGAGAGACTTCATCCATCCTTCAACCTCCTTTGTTATTTCTTTATCAATATGTTTTTCATAAGCGGATAGAGCATTGTTCATAATTTCTTCTTCGCTAAATGATATGTCTATTCCTAAGTTTTGTGAGAGGTCTTGCATAACTAGTTGTCTTTCTCTTTCTATTTTTAATAAGTCATTGAAGACTTGTAAGTTCATTTCTATCATATTAATCCTTCATCTTTCTATTCTTTCTTTGGAGTTTTCCACTTTCTAACAAACGCCTTGCATTATCTATATTCATACGTTTATCCGATTTAGGATTTACCTTTACGCTATGTCTTGGGTGTCTTTTCTCATCAAGAGCACCTTGAATCCTATGTCTTGTTTCCATTTCTGAATCAGCCGCAAAATTCTTTCTTCGCTTATCCATGTCTCTCTTAATTCTTCTTCTATTTTCTTCTGAATCAGGGTCATATCTTCTTTTAGCATTTTTTTCCCTTTGTTTTCTTCTCGATTCTTCATTAGTCCAATAAACAACAGTTGCTGTGCTAATCTTCTTATCCTTGTCAGCCATATGATTAGCAATAGCCTGATAAGAATTACCAGATTCTCTAAGTTCACGCATCTCGTCAATATCTTCTTGAGTAACTTTATACCTTACATCTTTAGCAGGAGTTTTTAATATGTTTTTCCACATAATATCACCTAATCAATCAAATAAACAATATCTGCTTTGCCCTTTAGAGTTTCCATAGCCTCAGTACGAAGAATATCATACTTTTCTTTAGTACCAATATTGGCTCCTGTTTCAGTAATAAGAACGCTTTGGTCATCATGTCTTAGTATTTCAGCCGCTACAAGTTTTGTAGTAGCATCATGAATAGCAGAAGGAACTCTGGCATTTCCTGATATGTAAGAAACAATAATTGAATTGCGAGTATGGTATGGATAATCTTGTAAGAAGAATATTCTGCCTTCCTCATTTAATAGCCAGTAGTCTCCTGTTCTTCTCATATCTTCTTTATCTGTAAAGTTACTTAGTGTGCAAACTGTCGGTATTCCAGAAGTAGTAGTGAATGTAATAGTATTAGTGGCGGCTCCTGTTGAATTAGCACTTAGTTCAACATGAGTAGAATCTGTGATAGAAACAATAGTAGTAGTTCCTGATGCAATATTAGTACCTGTTACAGCCATACCAACTTCTAATTTAGATGAATCTGCTACGGTTAAAGTAGCATCAGCATTTGCAGTAGTGCAGGATTGTTTTATGAGTGCTTGGAGTACACAATCTGCGCCGTCATCCCCCGAAAGTAGAGAGGAAATGAGAACGTTAGCCCCATTTCCTTCCTCTTTTTGAGCAAAGAAAAAGTCCGATACGGCCAAACTCGTAGTGCTATCGTTAGTTGATTTTTTCCCAGTAAGGCTCTTAGCAGCAGTAGCCCTAGTATATAGAGAAGTAGAAGGGAAAGATTCATTGATTAATGCAGTTAAATCACTATTAGTTGTTTTAATACCGAAGGTAGTACAAAACTCAGCATTAGAAACCTCTTCATTATCATCTTCTGCAATTAATTCAAAGTAAACTCCAGTATTAGGTAATACAAGACGTAATGAATACATATCTCTATAGTTTTCTAATAGCGTAACTTTTGCTTGAGCAGATGCAATCTCTTTATATCCGCTTCCCGACCAAACTAACAAAGAAACTACTTTACGAACTTTCATTTGTTTTAACTGAATAAAACCTACATATCCACCGTATAGTGTTGATGCTGGATGATTTCGGTATTCAAAGTTATGAAACTCCTTTTGAGTTATAATTGGTCTAAAAGAACGCTTAACTTTATCATCTACCATTCCTTCTATTCTTTTAATAATAGAACCAACCATTGCTCTTGTTGGATAAGTAGCAGAAGAGTCAAAATGGGGAAGTTGCAGTAAATCAGCAACTGCTTTATAATCAGTATAATAACCATAACCATCTCCATAACTAGGAGCAATAGCAGTATAATCACTTGGAGAGTTTGTTATTGACATATTAAACTTCCTCTATGTTAATTCCTATTCTTTCTAAAGAAACTAGATTTGCTCTGAATTCACTTATCAGTTCTCTCATTGGTTCGTTTTCTCTTTCTCCCTGTCTAGAATATGGGCTAAAGTCAAACTTACCCATTTTATTAGAGTATCTTGTTATTTTGATTCTTGAATTTTTTAATGTTTCCTTAGCCGCTTCTAATGCTTCTTCTACAGTTTTCTTAGATTTAACTTCAGTTTCTTTATCTTCATTTTCCTTTTCGGGTTCTTCTTCGGGCTCCATTCTTTTAGGAACTGTAACCATCTTAGGTTCCCCTACTCTATTTCTTTCTCTATTTTCAGGAGTATCGGGATATACTTGTTTTTCTCCCGATATAGGTTTATACCCCTGTTGTTTTAAAGAATTCATCTTTGAGTATTCTTCAGCAGTAACTTCTATTTTTCTAGCATCTGCTTTATCTTTTTTATTTAGGCGATTATATGCACCCTTTTTAATATAGTTTCCTTTGTAATCAACAGAAGTAGTTTCATCATATAGTTTTCTTTGGCCTTCATTTAATTGCTCATATTCTTCTGGCATCATTATTCTAGTTCTGAGATTTAATTTATTATCTGCGGAGCGTTGTGTTCTAGCACTTTCCTTTAAACGATAAATTGTAATTCTTTCTCCCTTTTCAGCATAATCATTTTTACCTATAGGAGTGTCGCCTTCTTCTAGTCTATATCCTGCGATTCCCGAAGATTGAAAAGTTTTGGTTTTAGGAACAGGAAGTCCTTCCTTGTCATAATCTACTTGGCCTGCTTTCATTTTAGGCTTTTCTTTTTTAGAAAATGCAGGTCTTAGTAATTGTAATTTATATTTAAAAGCATAAATAGTATCTAATTCTCTTTGCTGTGAGATATTTCCTAAGAGATAATCTGTTTTAAAATCCCCATCAACATACTCATCAATAGAATCTTCTATGGCAGTTCCTTTTATTTCTATTTCCCATTCTACTTTACCAGAAAGAACTTCCTTATCGAAGTTTTCATCAAACCAACCTAATACATCCACATCTAAATCAGACCCGTCTATTTCTACATTTTCTTCTGATACAGTACCATTACTGAATACAGGGTCGCTATTTTCCATTCTCCATTGCCCCGAACCTACATTCTCTCTTCTAATTTTTCTTCTTTTAGCATCCTGTAGTTCCTGAAAAATATCCTTTCCACCTACTCTTTTAGGCGGAAGAAAAACTTCTGCATGGTGTTTCTCATCACCCTTAATATTCCATGATATCGAAAATCCACAAAGTCTAATTATTAAACTAATTATTTTTTGTTTTAACTTTTGTTTAGATTTTTTCTCTCCCAAATACTTTTTTATAGCCTTTTCTAATCTAAGTCTATTATCTTTAGACTTCATAGAGACTTTTAATCTTATAGGAATGTAAACTGCTTCTACTATATATTGAGGAATTTTAGCATCTCTACAAAAAGTAGTATAATCAAAAGCAGGGAGATTCACATTCGGGTTATCGAAAGAAATGTCTCTTCCGAATTTTAGATTTGACCATCCTATCAAATCATTGTAAGCCTCAGAATCCAATAAATCCTTCAATTGGTATTTCTTAACAGTCTTATCTTCTGCTTCTTTTCCAATATTTTTTAGATATAATTGATATGCTTCACCGCTTGACTTTAGAAATTCTAAAGCATCTTCTTCTAATAGTTCCGTAACTATCTCAGAAACATCATCTAAGAAATATTGCTCTTGTCCTTTATTCTCAAGAGTATCTATGTTTCTATTTATTTGGCTTAATATCGGGCCAGTAACTTTTTCATCATCAGCAGAATAAAGATATTGTTTTATTCCATCTACTAAATTCTGCCTATCTTCGTCAATATAAAGACTGGTATTATCGCCCCATTCAAATTTGTAGTTTACCATTTGGCTCACTCACATTAACCACTTAGCCCATGCAGCACCCTTTTGGATTGCAGAACCTAGCCCTAATCCACTTTGAGGAGGCTCGTAACTCATCTGTCCTTGTTGGTCAATCCAGTAAGGGCGGCCATATCCATCTGTTCCCGATGGAGGGATTGGATAACCTGAACCATTACCTACTGCTCCTTGCATTTGTTGATATTGTTGTGTTTGTCCTGTTAATCCTGCTACTGCCATACCTGCGGTTGGTTGTGTTATTTGTTGTATGCCACCACCACTAAATCCTTGAGACTCAAGATATTGTTGCTTAGCCATCTTTCTTTGATTAATAACTTCTGAATTAAGAGCAGTAGCCAGAATCTGCTGTATATCTAGTTCTATATTTTCTTGTGTAATTCTCTCGTATTCTCTTAAGGAATCTGCATCAACGGATAGTCTACCACCCTCTTGTTTAAAAGCCAATTTAGCAAGCATTTGACTTACAACTCTTTCAGTAACATCTTCCATCATTTTCTCAAATGCTCTTAGGAACAATTCGCCATGATATTGAAAGAACTCTTCGACATGATTATCTTGCAAAGAAAGTAAATTATTTACGTTCTTAAATTGTGCATCATTTTGTGCTTGAACTGCACCTAAAACTGTTTTATTGCTAGTACCTAACATTATTCTTCCACCACTTCTGTTACTGGTTCTTCTGCTCTAGCCCCTTGATGAATCATAAGATAATTTAGTCTATCGGTTAATATGTTTATTTCTCCGACAATTTCTATTGCTTCATTAGTGGCTGACCTATTATCTCCTAGCGTGGGTGGCTTAATAAAATAACCTGCCGCAGTTAGAGCAACGATATCTTGCTTAGAAAGATTTTTGACTGGGGCTGATGTAAGCATCTTTGGCATCTTTGGTCTAAAGGCTTTGAAATCTAAACCATGTTTGTCTGCCAATATCTGTTGTTCTAGCATCTCAAACTGCATAAACATAGCAGAGTGTTTAGGGCAATATGTACCTTTTAGTGGTCTGCTTTTCGTTACTTTCTCTAAGGGAATAGGAGGACGTAAGTAATCTCCTGCTTCCCAAATATGATGCATCCCGCACACTACACATCTATCTTTTAGATTGAATTTTTTACCTACCGAAAAGAATAAAAAACTCTTATACTCGGGTAATAGAACTTTAATTAGTTCTTTCTTCTGTGCTTTCGGCTTAACTGAAATAAACTTATATTCAGTAACTTGTCCTGCTGTTCTTGCTTGGTCAATGGGATTTAACATTGGGTTAAATCCATTCATTTCTTGTCCTATTATTTGTTGTTGGTACATAATCATCAATAATCCTTTATCATCGTAGTAATTCCTCTGTAAACCATCTCTGGTTCTGATTTTGCTGAAACTATATATTTAAAACATGGTATTCCTTTATCATTTAACTTTCTCATACCATAACTAAAAGGCTCAAATATCTCATGCTTTTCTATATCCTTTTCTGATTTATATTTCTCTCCCCATATATCATATTTATTAGCCCATATTCCTATTGCTATTGGGTAATCTGAATCTCTTTTCTTTTTTCCATTTGACCATGTACTTGAAATTATGGAATCTACTAAGTATTTCCATGCTAGTTGATGGTCTAGATTCGCCGTACTATCTAAATGTCGATGGTCTATCATAAAAATAATGTATTTAGGTTTCCTACTTTTCATATCCTTTTCCCATTCTTTCCAGTAAATCGCTTCTCCACCAATATCTGCACTCTTAATAGTATGTACATTTCCATCAATTTTAATGTTTTTTCTACTGGCTCTGTGCAAACCAACAGTTCTTTGATTTATTTGTGGTACTTCTCCTCTAGTTCTTAATTGGTGGCCTAAAGTAGTTTTACCAACCATTGTAGCACCATATACTCCAAAGTTAATAGCGTGAACTTTCTTCCAAAAGCCAATGACTGCTTCACCAACGAGAATTGCAAAACCTGTCATCAATGACATTTAATCACCAACTATTCCATAACTTATCTACAATATAGCCCATAATATTGATGTCAAAAACGCCCATAATATTACCTATTAAGAATGCTGACAATGTGAAGCAACTTCCCCAAAACCACATTCTCATTCTCTGAAAGAACATATCTGCGGAATGCGCTCTTGATTGATTATAAGCATAATCAGAATCGGAGAAACCGAGTATGTCGCCTACGACCATTTAACCACCTCATTGTAGGGTGGCTAAAAATTCACTTCCTACTGAATTATCATCTTCTTGTTGCATTTGTGGTTGATAAAAAGGAGTAGAAACACCAAATTGTCTTGCACTTTCACGCATCTTTTGTCTTTGTTGCTCATCTCTGGACTTTCTTTCCCAGTATGACGCAATCTTTCTATCAAGTAGCCACATCTCGATTTTATCATTAAGAGCCAAATCAAATAATGCTTTCATTACCATAACGCTTCCAATGGTCATTAAACCGAATAGGGCAGCATGGGCTAAAGGAGTATATGGGAACGTAGCCCCGTATTGAGCATAGAAGAATACGTTAGCACCGCTTAGTACGCCAACGAATAGAATAGTCATTACTAGTCGTGTATCTGTATTCAATGCCGCCATTGTGTTCCCTCAACTAAATTCCACTGAAACAGCCGCACCAATTCCTGAACCAGTTGCTATTTCTAGATAAAGACCATTAACTGCTATTACACCATGCATATCAAACTCAACAATAGTAGGGCCATTAGGAGCCGCTTGCACTATCACTCTAGCCAATTCATTAGCCGCTGCTGCATCTCCTGATGCAGCCACATCATAGACCTTGATAGTGGTTGGGTTACTTCCTGTTAGGGCTGCATGAATGGAAACTAATCGGCATTGACCGACAGTAACCATCGTACTAGATGTTTGGACAAAACTGGTTCTACACGCACTCATAGGAGACTCTCCGTGTTCCATGATTGAGGGATGACCCTCTTAATGTTTCCTACTCAGACTTCGCTAATAGCGATTTCTTAGTAGTTTTAGCCGACTTTGATTTAACTTTTTTAGGAAGTAGTAGAGAACATAGGTCAGAAGACTTGTTTAATTCTTCCCCTAGAACTCTACTTAGAATCTCCAAAGTCTTTTCATCGGTTGCTAATACATCTGTTCTATCTTCTTCTACAAAGGTGAACATCAGATTTGAGTCTTTTATTCTAAACAAAGCCCAATCAGAAGGAACACTAATAGGACTTCTTCTACGAATAGTCCCATGTGGTGTCTCTAATCGAGTAATGTTAGCATCTTCGCTTAAGGTAACTTGAGGCAATTAAACACCTCAAATATTCCCATAAACTCTAACTCTAACTGTACCGCCGTTAGCATCATTAGATAGTGTTGTTCCACTTGCAACTGTTGTATGCATAAAGGCAACAGATGTTGCTGATTCATATGCACCTGTAGCAGAACATTCTACTTTAATACCAATATCGTTAGTGCTGTTGTTAGGATTATCGTCTCCTGTAATCATAACCGCAGTAATAGTCTTTAATCCGAAATCGGAAGCGGGTATAACTGAACCTGCCGCAACTACTTGACTAATATCGCAAATAGCATCGACAAAGTATTCGTCTCCTGAGACTCTAGGGGCAGTAAAGCCCTTATGGTCTGCTAAAATTGTAACTGCTTTAATTAATGCCAATTAAAACACCTCACTTAAGGTTGGTAATCTTACCTTGACCCTTAAAGTATGAACAACCAACTTCTGCAATTGTACGATACAATGCTCTGTTTCCTAGTAGCCCAACACCGAATGGGTTTCCATTAGCGATACCGTCTTCAAAGTATTGTGTAGGTTTCATAACTGCAAGCCATAGATGGTCTGTATCAAGGAATAGCATATCACTGATAGTTCCTGAATCAGCAGAAGTGCTTTGCATTGAGATAGCAGGGATAATTGGAATATCGTAGTATGTTGCTACTCTAAATCCAACTTCTGCACCCTTTACTCCACGAACTCCGTTTACAGTTGGTACTACTTCCTTTCTGTCCATAAATCGCTCTTGACTTTGCAAGAGGTCAGATAGAGTTTGAAGTGTATCATATCCTGTTAGAATAACCTTTGGTGAACCACCGTTTTCACGGAGTTGTCGCAATAGCCCGTTAAGGATTGTTAGTGTAAATGGTCGAGAATCTCCACTTGCATATCCATCACCGAAATCAAGTGTGCAATCTAGGAAAGAAGCACTATCACGGTTTGAGCCGTAAATATGGTAAGCATCTGTAATATCACCAGTAATTGAACCAACAGGGAAGTTATCTGTGTCCATTTGGTCTAGTTCTGCATTTGAAGAAATAACCTTGTATAGAGAGGTGTAGTTTCTTGCTATCCCAGAAGAAGCATTTGACTTATCTGTGTCTAGATATGCTTCCAAAGGAGTAACTAGCATTAGATTCTGTGATTCTGCATGGTGCTTACCCATATCTTCACGCATTTGCGCTCTAATATCGCCAATACCATCATCAATTTGAGCCATTTCCATTGCAAGTTCACTGAAATCGAATTGGTGAGCAACGGTTTTAGGACTCATAAAGAGAGTAGAGTATTCAGGAGCAATAGCAATTAGACCATCTGCGCTTGTAGAAAGAGATGCGTTCTCAGGAACACCACCAATCATATCTAGTCTAGGAGCATCTGTACCAACCAAATCTGTTCCAGTACGAGTAAATGCATGGGAATTACCGCTTCCACCAGCAGGTCTCTTTGATAGAACTCTCCATCCACTAGAAGTGTATGGTCTCTTTGATAGAGTAGAAAGAGCATTTACTTCACGGTTTAGCATAGACCAAACTTTTTGTCCGTAAAGGACATTGTACAGATTACCTGCAATTCCTGTTAAAGGAGAAGTTTGTGTTGCTGCATCATGTCCTCCATGAATACCAGTAACTGCTCCAGCAGTCTTTAGAAGCATATTATTTGCTCCGCCAACTGATAGTCCGTATGTTTGTGCTTCCAAATCTGCAATTGTGTTTATATATCCTGTCATCTTAAAGACCTCCTGCCATCTTGTGAATATCCGACCATTCCATTTCGGCCAAATCTTCCATTGAAGGGAGTGTGATAGAAGCCTCTGCTTGAGCCTTTAGGATTGTTTCCTTTTCAGCAGTCAAAGACTTTCTTAGTTGTGTAAATTCGCTCTTAAGAGAAGCAATCTCAGAAGCCGCATCATATCGAGACTTAGCGAGAACATCCTCACGGTTGTTCTTTTCAGAAGCGAATCTATTTGCAAAGGACTTTTGCAAGTTATCGTAAGCCAACTTTTCAAGTTGTTCTTGACGGAATGCTTCGTAAGCCTTCTCAATGTTTCCAACAGACAAATCTAGAGTTTCTAGTTCGTTGTTCCCGAAAGCCTTTACAACTGGCATATCGGATGCTTTTGGCTTTCCGTTTTCAATGATGATTCTGTTAGCAGGTTCTCCGATTTCAACACCTGCTCCATCAAGAGTAGAAACTACTGCTTTTTCAGTATCTTCTAGTTCTTTGTAAGACATTGCTTCTTCTTCTTCCATCTTCTCTTCTTCCATCATCTTTTCTTCTTCGGGCATAGCCATACGCTCCAGTTCTTCTTCGTCTTCTTTTCTCAACGTATTGACTTCTGACATCAATGCGTCTAATTCTTCTAATGCTTTTTCTAGTTTGGTCATATCTTTAACTTCCTTTTTTGTTTTTGTTTTTTTGTCTTGTTTTAAAATATCAAATCGTGCTTCTGGGTTTATTCCTTTTTCACAAATTGTTACTTCATGTAGTTCTAATTTACTTATTTCATTGTATTGCCCTAATTCTGGATGACTTTTCTTTACTTTTTGTAATGCTTGTCCTCCAATACTAAAACTTCTCAATGAACCTTTTCTAACGCCTCTATTAATTTCTTTGGCCTTTTCTATATCGTCTCTTAATTTTATTACTACAAAAAATCCTACATCATCCACTTCGGTTTTCCATATCTTTCCATTTTTATCTCTATATGATTTTACTACTTCCCCGACTTGAACATTTGAATGATTTGTCATTACGTTTCTAAACTTCGGGTTCTCCATGTATTTGTTTACTGCTTCTTGTAGTGCTTTGAGTGTGATTAAATCATTTTGTTTGTCTACGATTTCTATTGAAGCATATCCACCTATCATTAACTCATCATTTGACTTTATTATTTTAAAGTCATTAGTGTCACGCTTCATGAGAAGTGTCATTTGCCTCATCCCTTCTTATGATAATAGACTATTTAAAGAACACTATTCTTCTCTTGGGATTCTTAGGCCATTATTCTTATCTTCGTAGATATTCCAAATGCCGTCATCAGTATCTTTTTCTACTGGTTTCTGCTCAAAACCAGTCCACGCAAGCCACATTTTATTTCCTTTAACAGGTATAACTCTAATATGAAGTTTAGTTTCAAACTTATTTCCCTTCAAAAAGTATTCATGATAGCCGTGTCTCTGAACACCCAGTTCTACTGAACCCGAATCAATGACCTTTTCTCTATCAAATGTCTTAGCAACTTCGGCAGGATATTTACCCGCTTTACCAAACATATCAAAGAGTTCTTCTTCGTCTTGTAAGTCTACTAGCCAATTTATTGAATCATCACCGAGTTTCATAACTATGTTGATGTTACTGTCCTTTCTAATATATATTTTAAATTCTCCATTTCTATACTCATCAGGAGTTTTGTATTTCTTTATTTCCTCACTAGCCATAATTTTAGAAGGATTCGCAAATAGTTTTTTATTTTCAAACTCTATACCATCTCTTTTCTCAGCCCATTCCTGTAGTTCAGAATATTGGCTATCTAGGATATCTTCATACAATGAACCTTGCTTTTCCACTAAATAGTTATGTACTTCTTTAACCGTTTTAGCACCCATTCTCTTTAAGAAATCAAATATAGCAACAGTAAGTTTGCCTCTTTTAGTTTTCATTATTTCTTCTGCTTGTGCTTTCCACATATCAATGTCTTTAAGTGCGTTCTTAGACATTAGGTTATCTTCTTCAAAACCATAGATAGTAAAGCCATCCATATTAGATTTGATAATAACAGTAGCCTCTCCGTGAATATGGTCGGTTACTCTCACTCCTTTCTTTAGTGCTTCTATAGAGTAGTTTAATGATTTCTTTGTTCCTTGCGATAGTAACTCTAGTGTTACTTCCTTATCGGGTTCTTCTACTTCGGGAACTTCAATAACCTTAGCAGAAAACAAAGTGTATCTTTCACCTGTTTTCTTAACTTCATCTACCTGTACTCTAACAATACTCCCAATATCTACTTTAGTTTTAGTATTAAGTGCCTTACCTACATTCATGTATTTCTTACCCTGAAGTTCTTCAATGAATTTACCTTCTTCTTCATTAGTAGATATGCCTAGAGTATAAGAATATAGATTACTCTTTGTCTTAGACTTGTCTAGTACAATAACATCTAGGTCTACAAACTTCTTCCATTTAATCCATTTAGGATTCTTTCTAGTTCCTACATAGTATGTAGAAGTAGCGTCTTTAATCACTACTCCTTCTGATGTAGGCATTTCCATAATCTTCTTAGCGTATTCATCAATATCCTTTAGGTTATCTGCTTGTCTAGTATCTTTCTTTGAAGGGAAATTCAGAGTATCAGATGAATGTATAGAATAATTATTGAACAGAATTGTCATTCTGTCTTGTAGTTCTTCATCTAATAGGTTCTGTTCATCATGTCGCATAATATCGAATACATGGCACTTAAGGATTGCATCTTTGTATTTGTTTTTAAATACATGAGCAATAGTATCTGCTCTATGTAATGGTTCATCATTATCAAATAGAATTAATTCAGCATCTAGAATACAATTCCCAAAGTGTTTGTCTTTTAATTCCTTTACTATGTCTTCACACTTATCTGTAATGTTCTTCTTATTATAAGAAAAGACTTTGATAGAGTTATCTATTTTATGTAATTGTATTCTCATACCATCATACTTTTCTTGAACATACCATTCACCACTAAATCCTTTTAGTTCTTCTATGTCTTTAATATCAAATATTCTATACATTGGTTTATTAGGAACAATGAAATCACTTAATGATTTTTCTGTTTCTGACTTTTCTTCATCAGACTTCTCAATATCCTTAAGTTCGTCTAAATCCTCTTCTTTGTATCTAGAGAGCATTAAGAGTTCTAACATCCCCATAGCCTTATTAACTTCCTTTTCTACCCGCTTTGAGTCTTTTCCGTCTCCGTAATGCTCAATAATATAGAGGGCAATATCTCCCGATTCTAGGTCTAGCCCAGTAAGACCCTGCGTAGTTGCATCGGGTTTCATGTCTTTAATCTCGTAGACCTCATCGGGCAGAGTTTTATCGTCATTTCTTAGAGCATAGTGAACAAACTTCACCATAGACTCAGGACTGGATAGCAGTTCTTCTAGAACTTCATATTTGAACCTTCTAGCGAATGGGTCATCGACTAAATCAGAAGCATATCTTAACATCTTCACACTTTCGTAAAGAGTTTTAGCACTAGAAGATTCAGGGTTGTTTACCTCTTCGTCTTTTAGTTCCTTAACGCTAACATAATTTTTAATCTCTTTACCTGCGGCATCTAAATCTTCAAAGGTTTCTTCAATCAATTCAACTGCTTTACGCCAACGACCACCGTATTCTTTAGGGTCTTGTCTCGCTGAGAGATAAGCCACTCGGACTTTCTCAAAGAGATTTAGGATTTCAAAAGAAGGCTGTTTGTCCTTCTCTACCATGCCGAGTTTCATTCAGCATTCCTCAACTGCGACTATATCCGCTTTTTGAAACCATAATTTTAGCATTTCTTACATCATAGTAAGTTAAAGGAGTTCCGTTTTTTTGTCTAGACATTTCATCTAGTTCGTATTGAAAATCTGTTTGAACCTGTTTGTTAGACAATTCTTGCATTTCTCTTAGAGTTCTATCCGCAAAATCCTTAGCATTTTCATTATATGGCGGAAATTTTTCAGCAGTATTATACCTTATTACTGCTTTTTTAAAATGAGTTTCTTCTCCACCCTTTCCATAACCTGAATGTGTGCCATCATTGTTTTCAATTTTGGTCTTATCCTTTTCAGCCTTTGGTCTTTTAATTTTGACCTTTTCTACTCGGTCATCCTTTTCATCGGGAAGTCTGTTGTTATCATACAAAGACTGGTGAAGTAATTCTTTTGCGTCTCTTGCCTTTTCAATAGCGAGACTAACTGCTCTTTCTTCTTTTGTTACTCTTTCGGGCATATTATTGACCTCCTGCTCTTTCTACCATCTTATGAATATCAGACCAATTCATGTTGTCTATGTTCATATTCATAGCCCCACCTGAATTATCAATAAGAGGGGTTGGAGTGTTTACAGTTACTAATCCAGACTTCATCAATACGTTATCTGAATTGTAAACAGTCTTTTCTAGACTCTCTATTTTAGCCGAGAGTGCTTTGATTATTTCTAATAGTTCTTCGTTAATCGTTTCTGCCATTATTCATCACCTTTTTTTGAAGGATATACCATATCACGCAATTGTCGATAGAGTAACTCGTACTCCTTACGAAGTTTCGTAGCGGTGGCTACGATATCAATGTTGCGCTCATCCATTGACTTGACTTTCTTAGTTAGTTTCTTATCTGATTTGGTAAAGTCTAGGCTCTGAACCACTTCTAGTAGTTCCCCTAATTTTGTAAAATCTTGACCAAAAAATTCTGTAGGTTCAGCCGCCTGTAGCGTTTTCTTTAGTTTCTTTTTAGTCTTTGAGTCCATAGAATCTAGTAGATTCTTAGGCTCTTGCTTTTTCTCTTTGAGGATAAAATCCTTTCCTTCTCCATAAAAATCCCACGTCATTCTTCCACCTCATCAATCGTTTCATTAATCGAATTTTGTTCATCATTTGCTTCTTGTAAGTTTTCCATAGCCTCTGAAATTTTTTCTCTTTGTTCTGAAACTCTTTCTAAGTCAATAAACATTCTATCATACAGTTTTTGTATTTTTAATGCGTCTTTGTCAGTAATAGCATCTAGTCCTTTTATTTGAGTAACATCCACTTTATCAGTCTCCGCTACACTAGATAGAGACGATAGGCTAATCTCTGCTCTTAGTAAACTCATTACTTCACTTACAATAATTTGATTATTTATGTTCTCATATATTGGCGCACCATCTTCTTCCGCAAGTATAATATTATTTATAGAAACTAGACTTCTTGCTATCTTGTCTACGCCATTACCTACAGAATCAACAATATTTTTTGCAGTAGTATATTCTTTTAGATATTTATCTTTAACAGTGAATAGTTCTTTTAGTTTAGATAATTCACTAGTAACTTTCTCAATAACATCAAGAAGCCCTTTTTGCTTTTTATCTTCGGGGTCTAATCCAATACCCACCTGTTCTCTTCGTCTCTTCAAATCTTCTTGTGCTTGCATCATACTGTCTTGATACATTTTAATTTCTTTCTTAGAAGGTATTGGGAATTTCATAAATCTGTTTATAGTATTGACTATATCTACAATGTCTTCTTCGGCTTCTATAAAACCTACTAGTTCAGATTGTATTTTTTTGAATTTTGCTAACTCTGCTTTTACTTCTCTATCTACTTTTTCAGCAATGGCAGTAGCGGCGGTATCTCTATCGTAACTCATCTGTCCCGAATCATCATCTTCTACACTAAGATTACCAATTTTACTTCTTAGTTCTTTAATTTTTTCAGGATTTAGTTTAGTAGAATTTAATTCACTACTGAGTTGTTGTTTAAGTTCTCCAAATGCAATGCTTATGCTCTTAAGCGTTCCTGCATTTTTTAACTCTTGAAGTTTTTCTATAGACCTTTCTATATCGTTTCTAGCCTCTCTTTGTAGTTTTATCTTCTCTACTAGGGAACCTAAAGACTCTTTAACTTTAACCAGTTTATTATCTTCTACTCCTAGAAGTTGTTTCTTAGATTCTGTTAAAAGACTAGCAAGATATCCTAGTTTTTTATCTCCCGCAGGGAGTAATTTAAATCTATTAATGTGCAGTATTTTAAATATCTCAATAAAGGATTTTCCTTCGGATTCCTTTTCTAATATTGGTAAAAGTGCCTCTTCTATTTTAGCAACATCTATTGGTTTCTTAGGTCTCCCTGCTACTTCCTGTCCTTCTCTTTCTCTTCTAGGAGGTGTTGGAGAAACTAACTGTCCCTCTTTATAATAAGGACTATCTTTCAAAGAATCTTTGTTCGCCGTTAATCTTTTAAGAGCATTATAGATGGTATTAGAATCCTTTTCAGATGTAATTTTATTATATGCCGAATCGTTTTCTGTTTCAAAATTAGAAGAAGCCCCACTATCTGCTATAACAACCACTTTCTCTGCTAAGTCTTTCAGAATAGGTACGGTATCAGATAGTAACTTGTAGGCTTTGTAATCCTTATTGAATTTGCCCATCTCTACTGAGGAGGAAAAGTCAAACTGTTCTCTATCTATTGCATCTTCTTCTGCCAACTGGGTAATATCCTTTTCACCCGTTTGTTCGAGACCTGCTCTCTCAGCACCTTGCGCTCCTAATGAAGCCCTAAATGCTGATTCTGCTTCTTCATCAATCTCTTCATCAGCCTTTTGTATTAGTCTTCTATACTGTACAATATTATTGTCAGTCATATTTTTAAGAAGAGATTGCTTAATTATAGCAGGACTTGAACCAATTAACTCTTTAGTCTCTTTGTCCAATACGGCCTTCTTCATCATACCCTTTAGGGTCTTATCTTTGGATAATTCGATGAACAAGTAATCGCCTCAGAATGGAATGTTTTCTTTTCTTCCTCTTCTCTTAGGGGGTAGAGAAATAACATCAGGAATATCTGTAGATGCGGGGATTGGTTTAGGAGAAGAATCCATAGGTATTCCTGCAATATCTAGATTTCTGTTCTTCTTAATCTTAGCATCTTTGTTTCTGTTTAACGCTTTTACTTTCGCTAACTCTTTCTGTAATCTTCTTTCTGTTTGTCTTGTATCTTCTTTCATTGTATCACCTTAAATTTCTAGTTCTTTATCTAAGTCAGGAGTATATGGTTTTTGTAATATTCGGTATAGCATCTCTTTTACAGAGGGTTCGTTATGTTTTAAATAATAATCTAGTTTCTTTTCTAATCTTCTATAAAATTGAATAGCCTTTTCATTTTTTGAATTCCACGCTTCTTCTTCTCTCTTTTCAAATAGACGTTCTACATCATCTGTTTTAATTATATCTTTCCACATATCAACCAACTCTTCTTTCGCTTCTTCTATCTACGTTTTGATTCCCTGCATCTTGTGGTAATCCTTGTAATCTTTTATCGGGGCCAACTGCCATTCTAGCCTTATTTCTAGTAGCGGGTGGATTTTCTTGTGGAGTAGAACCTTGTTGCATCATCTGTTCTTGCATTTGACCCATTTGTGAAGCATCAATATTTGTTCCTGCATAAGGGTCTAAATCCGCCTGTTCACCTTCTTCGCCACCCTCTCCCCCTTCGGGGTTAGGTTGTTCTACTGGTTCAGGCTTCTTAAATGTAAAGTTACCATCTTCATCCATTTCTACTTCAAATCCTAGATTCTTTGTAGAAGCGGCAATATTAACTTCAATTTCTCTCTTACGAAGAACGGCTATTTCATCTTCTTCTTCACTAGGAGGGAGTTTTAAATTCCAATCAGTAATGCCAAACTCCTTAGTAAGGAATGGGAATACATAGTTATTGTAAACATTCTGAGCCATTTGAACTGCTCTATTAGTAACAAGGATTTGCATACCTTCGTTATTTAATCCACCACTTGTAGTATTGTCTGCCATAAAGATTTTACTTACTCCATAGAACGCTGAGATTCTATCTCGCAAATCATCCTTAACTGCGGTATAATCCATCTCTTTCAGACTATCCATGAACTTAATCCACTCAACAGAACCCTTACCACCTTCTGCTTCTATTCCCATAACAGGAATAAAGTGAGGGTCGGTTTCCATCTTCTCTTTAACTGAACGCCAGAAAGAACGCATAGAATCCATATTGCGAGTCTGAACTGCTAGTAATCCTCTAGGCATTCTGCTCTTTGTATAAGACGAATTAACATATTGTTCCATAGCCAATAGAGTAGTAAGATGACTATAGAGAGTAATAACAGGAGATAGCCCATAGAGTCTAGAAGGACTGTACTTACTAAAGTGTAGAACCTCCCCTTTCAAGAAATATTGTTCTTGTCCCGCTACTCTATTAACATAATGAACAGGGTACATTTTGCTTCCACATTCTTCACAACTAGAATACGGTTCCATAGATAACATACCTCTATGGTTTATACAAGTAAATCCTTTTGTTCCTCGTTGTCCCACTTCATCAGAGTAGATAGCCATTGTTACAGGGTCGCCTCTATAGATTTCTTTTATTCGATGCATACGAATTTTTTGATTGCCGTCTATAAAATATTCTTTAACTAAGACAATATATGCATCATCCATAATATTCAAATCATCTTCTAATTCTTTGAACACATCAATGAACAATTGCTCAGACTTATTGACATAACCTTCAATAAAGTTTTCAGCATATTCTAATTGTTTTACATCAGGAGTTTTTAGATTATAACTCCCACATCTAGAACATTCTTTGACTGGTCTTTTGTGTTTCTTTTGGCAATCTAAACAATGTGCCTCAAACGCTTTCTCCCAAATATAGCCTCTTCTAAATATCTCTTGCTTTAACTGAGTAATGCAGGTTCTAGCAATAACTGAGTTCTGTACTATGTGATAGATAACTGGAGCCGTCATCAAGGTTTGTTGTTGTCTCTCCTGTATGCCTATGTTATAGATAGACCTATCAGCAGGTTTTGGAGTAGTGCGTCTAAACAAGTTTGCAATGCTAAATCTACGCTTTTCTTCCGACATCCCTACACCCCTCAATCTCTTGACGCTATCTATGAGTTATGAATCTTCCCCATGCCTTGAGGAGAGCCATTCTTAACCCAACAAGACTCACAGAATGAAAACGGTTTTGTCTCTCCATTAGTCGTAGCAACATAACAACAGGTGTGGTAGATGAAATTGTGATTTCCAAGTTTCATATCTATTCCTCCATAGCCAGTTTTGATGAGAATAAGGAAGCCTTATCCATTTTATATTTCTTTAGAGTTTCTTCTATATTACTCATAAGATAAGAATAACTAAAAAGAGGAACTTCCCCTTTTTCATAAACCTTCATTGTTTTTTCTAAAAATTCTAGAAGTTCTAAAACAACTTGTTCATCTTCCCGACTCATTGTTTTCTTTCTCATAGCGTCCTTTACTCGATAAATATAATCTTTAATTTCTTGTTTAGGAATCTCCTCATCATCTCTTGTTGGGTCATTCTTAATGACCATTCCACCGATTTGTTCCATAGAATCCATCATAGACACTTTGCAGTTATCTTTGTATTTTTGAATGTCATCTAGATTAATACTTTCTTTAGCCCAATCAAAACCAACATGGTCTTTATGATTCTCCCACTTCATTAATTTAAATATCTCTTCACAACGACCCTTATACCAATCAGCCTTTTTGTATGCCTTTTTCATGCGAATTAATTCTAGTAGTAGTTGAGCATTACCTTTCTTTAATCTAAAATGCGGTAGGCACTTTGTTAGTAAACTAGTTACATCTGCTTGAGAATAAAAGTTTAATCTATTGATTAGTCGAGTATCTTGTGGTGATTTTTGGTCTAAGTGCATACGGCCAAACCCAATAGATTTATGCATCTCTTCCATGAATGCTCTACCTCTCTGCCCAGTAGCGACTAAACCAACTCTAGGATTCATATTTCTATCTAAAGTAATGTAACCATCTGAATCAATAAATGCAGCACAGTAAGCCCATATATTCTTTTTTATCTCGGAGGGGAGTTTGTAATAGGAACCCTCTACAGAAACAATATCTAACTTCTTTACCATCTTAGAAATAACTTGAGGACTTGTGGATTTTAACATATTATCTGGCATTCTATCATAGATTTGTTGAGCAGTAATTCCTTGCATTTCACACACTGCCTTTAGAACAAAATCTTCTTGTCTTTCTCTTTTAGACTTAGTGATAGACTGGTTAGTTATTTTGGCTATAGCATTTCTAAATCCTTTCTTAGCAATAGACATTTTTCTAGAGAGAACAGAATAGTCTGATGAGTAAGGCATACCCTTCTGCTCTAGTTCTGCTTCCCAGTATTTGCATAGAGAATCAATAACTTCTCTTCTGCTTTCAGAATCTTTCATCTTGTTGAGTTTATTCAAATCTTTTTCGTTGAATCTCATCTTGAGGAATGGTTCTCTATAATTAGATAACCAATGAATAGAATCAAAGCACTTATGCAAGTGGTCGGTATAAGCATCAATCATTGTATCAATTGCCTTCGACATCTTATCCCTATGTTCTCCTTTTAAGGAACGTCTTGATAGTCTCATTTGTTTGATAAGGTCAGGAATATTTTTATCATCTACTACATATTCTGTAGGGAAATTGTTTAGCATCTTTTTAGCATCAGTGGCGTTTATCTTGTAAGTATCGGATAGTTTGTTAATCTCTTCTAATTCAGAAAGAACTCTTCCATTGGATAGAAGACTTTTCATCTCCACATCCTCAAACTCAACGTCTAGTTCTTCTTCTACTTCTGATTGGGCATCCTTCGCTTCTCTGTCTAATTCAGCCAAGCGAGACATCTGTTCAGAAGCCTTATCGTATTGTTCAGCAGTTGGCATAATATCACCTAAAAGTTCAAACCCAGTCCCAATTGTTGTCTTGCTTTAGGCTCATCAAATATACCCATATCATCCAACAAGACAAAGTTATCTGTTGCTTGATATGTGGCGGCATTGGCTAAAGCGAGGCTCATCACCATATCGTCGTGTGCGCCCACTCCTTCAAACTTTCCCCTTTCAGTAATAGCAAACATAGACATTTCTTCGATTAAAGCAGAAGTCGTTCTTCTACTTTCTTCATTACCATAAGGAAAATTTAGTTTATTATTTTCTAGTGTCATTTGTAGATTTAAGATAATCTCTTGCTTCTTTCTTCTAGTAGTGTTGAAGTCATGAATGTTTAAATCAGCCACCTGTCTTAGTTCTTGAGTAAAGGATTTAGCAAAGGTATTGGTTTCAAAAAGAATCGCTTCGGGTCTAAACATTTGACCTATCAGTTTTACCTTCTGTATGTTCTCTCTGAACTGTACATTTTTTGCTCTGTCGATATATACAATTGATTTGTTTTCATCAGCATCCATCTCTATAACGGTAATAACATTGTAGTCTCCATCAGTAGAGATAGCAGGGTCTACACCTACGAAGTATTTCATGCCCTCTCTTCTCATTGGTTTCAAAACTAAGTCTTTATTTTTAGCACTCTCTAGATATTCAGGATTAAAAAGAGATGTCCCAGTAGAAATAGGCACACACATATATTCTCTTGTAAACTTAAGAGAACCAATTTCTGCTTTTCTTGCCATAAGAGAATCATAATCCCAACGACTAGGCCACAAGGGTTCGTTAAGAGAATTAAGACAAGCATAGGTTCTAAGAGTATATGCAGGGTTTTCACCCAACTGGGCATAGATATCAGTATAACTGAATGGAGTTCCTATGACTCTTAATGATGCGGAGTGGTGTAGAGTAGGAATCATATCCCCATAGAACCAATCTGTTACCTTCTGAATACCTGTCATACTGAACTCTTTCAAAGGGTCATCAATGATAATCTCTTGAGGGTGAAGTCCACGAATCTGTGAACCAACGGAACGCTCTAAGATTTGATTACCATTAGTTAATGTAATGTTCCCAATAGCCCATCCTCTAGCAGGTTTGTATTTCTTCAATAGAGGATTAGTAAATAACTTATCTATGTCTCTCATGTGAACCATAGTCTGTTTTTGGTTAGAAGAAATGTATAACATCTGATATGGTGGGGGTTGGAAGATTAAATTCCACACAACCCAACTGTGCATAAATACAGACTTACCATGACCTCTAGAGCAAATGATAACACTTCTTTGAGTATCTCCCATCAACTCTAGCCATTCTTCCTGATGTTTAGCAAACTCCCAACCTAAAACGTGTTCAAAGAAATAAGGGAAAGAGTTCTTTGATAACTCCATATCCATTTGATGTTCTAAGTTAAATGCTTCGGAATCCATTATTGTTCCTCCTGATGTTCTGGTGAATAAAATGTAGGTAGATTGCTATTCCTCCTAATTCTTCCATCCATTCTTTTGTGAAATTTTAGCAATTCTACATTATTTTCTCGTCTAAATCTTGTTGCCATCCTACTATGATATTTTCCTTTATCTTCTCTAGACATACTATCATATTCTTCTTTAGTATAAGTTACACCATAGGCAGTTTCACCGCCTAACTCTGGAGTAGGATAAGTGGGTAAATTTGATTTGTTTCTCAATCTAGAAAGCATTCTTCCGTGAAATGCCTTATCTTCAGTTACTTCTCCCTTGCCATAGTCTGCTTTCTCAGCATGATACTTTATTTTTTGTCCCGCATCTAATTTTTGGTATTCTTCTAATGTTAAATAGGGGCGAAGATTTCTAAGACCTCTAGGAGTTGTTGATAGTTTAACTTTTTTTCGTTGTTCTTCTAATTCTGGAGAAAAATAGTCTGGTTTGTTAATTTTACGTTTAAGTCTTGTATGTTGTCTTCCATGAAAATTTCTGATTTCTTGCAATTCTCTCATGTCTTCTTCTAAAGGAATGTTAGGGCTAGTTTCACCAACATTCGCTATCGAATTCCTTAATGCTATCAAACGCCTTTGATAAACGGCCTGTTTTGCACTATGATAGTTTTGCCTCTCTTCAGGGCTAGCATTGGTATAATCAGCCAATGTTTCAATCTTTCTCTTCAACACATTTTGCCAACCCATTCGGTGTTCTAGATTAAATTCTTCGGTCATTTACCAACCATCTCCATAAAATAATCCATGTGTTCTTTTCTAGTCAGTTTGTTGCCTTTTGAAATAAATCTTCTTACTTCCATCTCAATGTCATTTAGTGGCTTCATAATAGTTCCTTCTATATTGCCCATGATACTTGATATCATTTCTTCAAATTCTTCTACTATTTCATTCCCCTCTTCTTCAAATGCCTTCAATAGGTTATCAAATAATCTTTTGATAGTCTCTAAAGTATATTCCATTGCTGAACCAATCACATTTACGTTTGGTTTCTTTTGATGACGCATTGCAGTAGAGTAGGTAAAGGCTTCTTCATATGCAATTAGTTTAGCAATTTTTATTGCTGGAACAGTAAGTGTTTTCAATTCTTCTTTCTTCTCTACAAAATCAAAAAAATAATTGACTATGCCCCTACTCATTTCATTTTTTAGTTTATCATGTAATGGCTTAACCTCTGGATGGGCTGCCTTATGGCTATACTCATGAGTAATAGTGCTAACTAACTCTTCTATTATTTTATCTTCATTACCTAAATTAAATCCAGCAAGATTAACCTGTACTTTGTCGGTCTCGGGACTGTATGCCCCTTTATCCTTTGGTTGCTCAGGTAAAAAGAAGAACTCATCCACTTTTAGAATATCTTTCCAAGACAAGAATCAGCACTTCCATCTTTTTCTAGCGGCTCTTGCTCTAGGACTAAATGTTAATCTTCCATTCTTCTTTTTTCCCCAACCTCTTGAGCGACTACAGAAATTAGCACGTCTTTTCTTTTCTGATTTAGATGGGTTCTTTGCAGTAACTGGTGGCTTTAAATTAGCACCTTCCGTTCTTTTGAAATGCGCTCTGCCTTTAGCACTTAACCCACCTTTAGTAGAATTAGTTTTTTTACTGTAGCCCTTGAATGGCTTCTTTTTAAGAATCTCTTCCCAACTCATAGTCTCACCTTTATTACAGAACTTGGATTAGTAGTAGTATCTAACAGTCCTGATGCGTGGAGTATTCTAGAACCAGTCATCTTTAACCATGCATCTGCTTTGTCAGTATTAAATCGAGTTAAACCCCTATTATAGTCCTTATTGGCATCTGTTCTTTCTTTTCTCAAAGCCTCCACTAATTTACCCTTTAAGGTAGCAGTTTCAAACTTCGCTCCTGATTCCATATTCTTAACTATTTTAAGCAGGGCTTCCTTTATTTCTTTAAAATATACGTTCTGAAACCTGCGCTTCTTTAGAATAGTTTCCCAATTCATATTCTCAACCTCTTTTTCCCAAAGTTTTGAACTAGACCAGAATTATCAACTATATTACCACCTACTCCTTGTAGCCATCCATTGATTCGTGGCTTAAAATTAGTTAAATGTCTATTAAACTTTCTATTCTCTACATTAGAGGGCTTTCTAAGATTCTTCAACAAATCTTCTCTAAACGTCCACATTTCAATTTCAGAACCAACTGGCCTTTCTTCTACTAACTTAAGTAGTTCTTCTTTAATTTCCTTAAAATAAACGCTATTAAATCTATTTCTTGTTTTAATAATGCTTTGCCATTTCACGCTCCCACCTCCAAATAATTCATTTAGTTCCCTTCCGTCTCTTATACGTTTTACAAGCATCACAATCTTCTCTACATCTTTGTTTAGTTCCTTTAGAAGCATCTTTACGACCACAAGGTTTTACCCCTGCTTTGTCATCTTCACAAGATTGACAGGAAACCCAACCTTTTACGTCAGGTTCTCCTTTTTCACCTTTAGCCCTTTTTCTATACCATTGGGGTAAATTGCCTTCGGCTTTGAGAATTTCTTTCCAAGACATAATAATCACTTCTTTTTCTTTTTACCCCAATTAGAAGCACCAACCTTTCGGCATTGGACTAAAGCCCCACTTCCATACGCAGAAGGCCATGTTCCGCCATCTTCAGTATATTTTGCTTTAACTTTATCATAACAGGCAGGGTCTTTTTGCCTTGAAGTTTTTTCTTTCTTGAGAATATCTTGCCAATTCATAATATCACCGCTTATCAAGTTCCTCGCCAGCATCCCTGAAAGTCTTTCTAACATCTCTAACAATTAAATGAAATCTACCCTTTACCTTTGGAGAAGAAGATGTAGTTACAAATCGAGTTGTTCCTGTCTTAGGATTCCTTAAGTGAATCCTATCATGACCACTTCTTCTCTCAATGGAAATAATATCCACAACTAACTTATTTTCAATGGCATCTCTTATCTTACCATATCTTCCTTTAAGAATAGTTTGCCAAGTCATCTTAGCATCACCTTCCACCACATTTTAGATAAAGGCAATCCCTTAACTGCCCACTTAGCCCCTTTCGGATGGTCGCCATAATAATCTTTGAATGCTTTTACAGTAGGGTTATCAGCATACTCTCCTAATTCTTTATCGGTGGGAGAAATATCCCACCCCCTGTTCTTGTTAGATTCTATCCATTCCTTATTTGAAACTATGCTGCTGCTAAAACCCGCTATAAAGGGAGTAGGTAATTTATCTGCTTCTGCGGAAATTGAATTATACAAGTTCTGTTTTCTATATTTAGGAGAAATAAAAGCCCCTCCCCTAATAGTAAAGTTATCCTTTTTACCAAATCCTATACCCCCAACAATATTTTCTCCATCTAATAAAACAATATAATTATCAATAGGATAAAAAGGATTTAGAGGGGAGTCTGAGGAACGATTTGCAGGGAAAGGCTCATCAGATTGCTTAGGCCATAATGCCTTCAATTCCTGAGTAGACATGGTTTTAAATTCCATTACTTCCCCTCATATTCCTTTATCATTTCTTTAATATCTATAGCAACTTTTCTTAGTCTTTGGGCTATTTCTCTATATCTTCCTGCTCTAGATTTATCTCTTAGAGCATACTCTTCTAACATAACAACAAATTCATTTATAGCCTTATGTAAAGAAGGAACCTTGCTAAAATCCCTTCTTAGTTCTTGTGCTATTACAGAAGGATTCTCTTGCATACTTCGCAAGGCTCTAGGTTCAACTCTTTTCAAAAAAACACCTCATCTAAAACTTGATTTAATCAGATACACTTGTTCTTCGGTAATACCATATTCCTTTGATATGTTATTGTGAGAGTCTACTGCCTTAACAATGTTTTCTACTTCTAGATGGCTCAAATCAATTTGCTGACTTGTTTCCATTTTAGTAACAACCTTATCATAGGACTCGAAATCAGGGAGAAGGAAGCCATAAGAGACATCCTTACCTAATTGTTTTCTAATTGCATCGTGAGCCTCTAGCAGTCTCTTTAGGATAACAGGCAAATCACTTTCTACACTCTTCAATAAAGAGATGAGTTTTCTGTAGTTCTTCTTTATCGAATCCTTTCTAGTTAATAGTCCTTGATTCATTTCTAAGTATTGAGGCAGAGCAAAGATACTGTATGCTTTTCTAGTACCAGACTGATTCTGCTCAAATCTTTTCGCTCTTTCATCAATTGTAGTGCCTCTCATCTTAGAGTTTAGCATTTCAAAATCACTAGTTAGTTCCATATAGTGTTTCAATACTGCCGCAAAGTAATCATAATTATCTTCATCATTACCGAATATTTCACTCAATGCTTGGGATGCGGCTATAGCATTCAATCTCATTGCATCACTAACCTCTACTTTAGGCTGGGCAAGAGTTTCTAAAAACTCATTGATTCTTCTCAAAGTATCTGATTTAATTGTTCCTCGACCTTCGCTTGCTAATTGCTCAAAGGCACTTCCTAATACAGTATCAATACCCATATCCTTAGCAAAAACATTTAACGCTTTATAGCCAGCATTGTTTGTAAAGTCGGGCATAGTAATAGGGGTCTTACCGACATACAGAGGATTGACATAGTATTCATTAAAAGCCTTGAAGAACTCCTTGAATACATTTTCTAGTGGTTTTAGTTCTTCTTTTATTTTACCTCTAGTAGAGGGATTCTTTGGCCGCATTCTTTGAGACTCAGAGATAATAGTCTCTATTCTAGGGCTTCGTTTTTGTCTTCTTTTATCTGCCTCTCTCTGCGTTGTGGTTTTGGTTCTCGACCTAGAAGTAGTTGTTCTAACCGCACTTTCAAAACCAAATCTTTTATCCGTAAATGCTTCATGTAAATCACTAAAGAGTTCATCTAAATCATTTGCTATTTCTTCTGCCAAATTAGAACTAGGCTTTTCAGTAATTTCATCCGAAGCAGATTCAATGTCCGTTTCTAATAAATCAATGAATGCTTTATCTTTAAGCATAGAAGCAGGAAGCAAGTAACTTTCTCGGTCTAAAGTTACAGAGTCTTCTAATTCATCGAGCAGTTTATCCATGTAAGTCTGAAAATCTAAATAGCCCTTTCCTTCTCGAATCATATCAATGCTTTCTCTTAGCACTTGTTCTGACTTCTCTTCAAGAGCAAGTAGTTTGGTTCCTTTTAGAACCTCATAGGCCAGTAGAGGGTCTGTATCTGTGCTTCCTTCGGCTCTAGTAAGAACTTGGTTTATACGGTCTAATTCTTCCTTGTCCGAGTCCTCTTCTTTACCATCTTCCATGTCGCCTCCTCGACCTCCAGCCATTGCTCCTTCTATCTCTCCTAGATAATTAGCACCCCAACCTTCATCACCTGAGGTTTCATCATCCTCATCGTCTTGGGCTTTTCCCTTTGCTTTTTGATTAAGATTCTCTGCACTTTCTATTCTAATCAAAGCATCAAGAAGTCGATGAACAGGGTCTTCTTGATACTTAGCAGTCATTTTAGTAAAGTTGTATATGTATTCTAAGTTCTTATCAGAATACTCATCTTGTATCTTTTTCATCTTGGCTATGAATTTTACACCTTCATCAATACCGCTAACTTTTGGAGTCAAATCTTCTTCGCCCATTTTAATACCAGTAACTACTTTGTATGATTCCTCAATCAAGTTATCCAGAGCAGTTTTGAATGCAGGGTATTTAGAATTAGCATCTTCCCAATGTTCATAGATACCTTCTCGGATAGAACCTTTGCTTAGAGCATTTGCTCCTACATACTTATCAATATCAATCTTAATAGTTTTAATTCGCACCTTTCTAGTCTTACTTCTTTGTATTCTATCGTATGCTATAACCAAAGTATCGAAGTTCTCTAAGACATTCTTTTTCTCGTCTTCTTCTAGAGTCTCTGCATAGTTTCTAATCTTATCTTGAAGAGATGGGGAATTAACGACAAAACTTTCATTCTTGAATGTAATACCTGCATCTTCGCTAATCTTCGTTTTAAGTATATCAACTGGAGTTAATAGTTTGCCTTTTCTAGTAACTGGTTTAGATTTTAGCAATTCCTTTATTGCTTCACTTGTCGGGGCTTGTTCGCCCTGTTGATTTTTGATTACTGCTCTAACAACCTCTTTGACCTTTTTCAAATCTTCTTTTGTTGTTGCTTCGGGGTCTAGTTTTCTTGCTATTTCAGTAATGCCTCTATTTCTTTGAACAGTACCGCTTTGAGTCGCTGCTAGGAGTCTTTTTACTTCTTGTTCTAAATTTATTTCACTCATCAAGCATCGCCTCCAGTTAATAGGGGTGGGTTCGTGTCCTTAAATTGATTGATTGCATCCATTACTCTCCCCCTTCTTTTTCCCCATGTCTTAGTGGCCCAATTCTCAGCAAAGTCGTCTAATACAGTTTGAAATCCTGAAATTAAAAGTTTCTTTACATCAGCGATAAAACCAACCATTCCTTCGTTGAGTTTAGTCGCTATCTCTTCCTTCTTTGTCTCGTCTTCTTCTGCAACTAGTTTCTTTAGTGCTTCTTTAACAAGGCCTTGATTACTTCCTTCTATCGCACTTCCGACCTTGCTTAAGAATGCTAAGGAACGTATAGGGTCTAATTTTTCTGCGGCATTAGTCGTGCCTATTTGCGGTGAATTGATTATGTCATTTAGTTCCTCCGAAGGTACGCTCAATAAGTAACTAACAAATGGCTTTTCTGAAACCCCTGTAGCGATATCATATATTTGAGACATACTTTGACCCACCCTTAGGAAATCAATACCCTGTTCCGCACTTTCTAAGAATGTAACTAATGACTTTCTATCATATTCCATATCTTCTATTTCTATTCTAGCAAACAGGCTTCTAGAAATACCGCCAGTTGCTGCTAGTGCTTTTTCTTCTTCTTCGGTTAAGGTATTATTATCAGAATCTACTAAAGTGATATCTAAATCACCTAAATCTTCCTCTGCATTTGCCCATATCTCTTTAATTTTCTTAGATTCAGCATAAGTAAACAGGCTTTTATCCGAAAGCATATTTAATTTCATAGACTTTAAAGTTTCATCAATTCCAGTGGATAAATCTCTTTGTGAGCCAATTTCTGTCTTAATTTGGTCTCTTGCGGTCTCAGGATTGGAAGATAGTTCTAAATCTATCAAAGGCTGAACATTAAAATTGAATTTTGGGCTATAATTAACTGTATCTCTCACTATTGACTTTTTATCTCTAATGGCAGAAACAATATCATCATATAACATAATTTTTAGAGTAGAACTAGGGACAACTTTTGTTTCTCTAACGGTTCCGAATAAATCTTGGAACCAATCCTCTGTTTCTGTGCTTCTATAAGTATTATCTATGATTACTTTAGCATAAGGATTCAAATTTAGTGCTTTTCTTGCAGAAACTTTGCCTGTTTTAGTATTTATCAAAGATTCTCTAGTTAAAAAAGTATTTTTAGGTAATTTTCTAGAACCAACATAATCAGGAACAAAATTCTCTATAGTTTTGGGTATTTTTCTTATTGCAGTTAAGTAATT
>Ga0307488_10000257_pt1 | contig 42282 bp, 41 predicted proteins | sample SB02metaG_FD_202248 | JGI IMG/M metagenome (GOLD analysis project Ga0307488, IMG submission 202248) | Sea-ice brine microbial communities from Beaufort Sea near Barrow, Alaska, United States - SB 0.2 | ecosystem: Environmental > Aquatic > Marine > Coastal | place: USA: Alaska | collected... | reverse complement strand
CCTGACAATAGGCTTGCCTGACTTGGCAATAATCACTTCTTCACCAAGAGCAGCCGCCTCAACGAGCTGCGATAGTTTACTTTTTGCTTCATGCATATTTGTTTGCATTACCAATCCTTAACTTGACCTGACTTAGCTAAACTTAGCTAAGTTAGGTCAAACTATAACTCAAGCATAATCACAACGCAAAGCGATGTTTATTTTGATATTATTTTCTTAAATTGAGGATTACAAAGTGTCAAAAACGGCTATCCATGCTGTTTGATGCTCATTATTTAATAAATTCGTTTCTTTTGAAAATTTACGTTGTAATTGTCTACTACGAGAAAGCAAACACTTGCTCCTGAGCGGAAAAATACTTCAACGAAGGACAATTGCATCCTACGCAATGCCCCATACTTAGTCGCGTTTGCTACTATTTGTCTATTAACCCAGAGCTCGCATTACCGCTTGAGGTTCTTTGGCTACAACATTTAAAAGTACCAAAGCTGGACCATGTGGATTGCGGTCACCTCTTTCCCAATGCCGTAGCGTAGATACACTGATACAGAATTTTGATGCAAACTCCATCTGGGTTAAGCCTAGTTCACGACGTATCTCAGCAACGTTAACATGAGGCGGTCTGTGCGTCTTCGCCGCAACTTCTTTTCCATCATTGAGATCTATAGCCTCTTCAAGTCCCTGAGCTATACTGTCAAATACGTTAGCCATGTTTATTCTCCAGTGCTTTTGTAACAAGAATTGCAACCAGTCTGCTAAGAGCATTTCTGTTAGCTTTTGACAAATTTGCGCGTTTGTTCTTTCCAAACAAGATCAGAAGATATAAGGGGATGCGTTCATCATGGTAGTAATAAATCACCCTAACACCGCCACTTTTCCCTTTATTCCCTCTACTTCAACGTATCTTACGTATACCTCCCGTACCTTCTATAATGTCTCCAGCTTTAGGGTGCTCAGAAAGGTAGTCGATTACATCTTCACGCTCTGATCCACTTAATAATGAATCATCGGGTTTTATGTACTCTGGTAGTTCAGTTATTGTAGTAAGCATGGGATTAAAGTAATCCAATGGATTAGTTTAATCAAAGAGTTGTATCTACACTGCACATAATAAAAATCAACTATAAAATCTGGTGTTCATAATTCCAAAAAGGTAAATCTTAACAATAAGTTACACTCCTAGGCCTTCAGCTCACAGTTTGCATGATCTTGAAGCAGAGTCGGCAAGTTTTCAGCTTTGCTCGCTTCGTCTATCCAACTTTGTGGGGTTGGGCACTGCAGGAACTGAATGATGGGCTTAAGTAGAATACTTATATTCAAATGTTTGATCACCGTCAATCAACAGATCGATACCGGCTTTTATTTCATTTCTACAGTGTTGAAGGTCGTTGCCTGCGACTGTCTTCAATTGCTTTTTAGAGACTGTCGCAATATCTAACAAATCAACATAACAGCTTTCATTATTAAGAGTCACAGGTACTTGTAACCCGGATATCAATAACTGATCATTTTGCACATTTACTGGCGCAATTAATACACTATCAACTTCGTTAAACAATGTATTACTGAGAATAACCAATCGTTGGTTGTATGCCTCACAAACCGAAAATTGCTCAATGATCAAGGTAGTCTTCATAACTGCCTGATTATCATAGCTGCCTGATTTTCATAGCTGCGCAATTTTTTCTGAAAATGTACCCTGCTCTTCAATTTTGCGGTTGTGATCCGCTATCGCTTGTTTGTTTTCTTGGCACCATTGTTCATATTTGGCTACTTTTATGGCTTTACTTAAGGCCTCTTCCAAAATGGCTGATGGGCTTAAATTTAATGCTCTTGCTTCTTTCATAACAACAGCATCGATAGATGTATTACACGAAACTTTATTTGATGTAGCCATTCAAAAATACCCTATGAAAACCATAGATTAATTATGCGCAATCAAGTTAATACTAGTTTTTCTTCAGTTTTAATTTGATAGATAGTTGCACATCTATGGTTTCAGCTCACAGTTAGCATGGTCCCGCAGTAAATTGGGCAAGTTTTCGGGTTTGACTGCTGCATTTATCCAAGCTTGTGGGGTTGGGCACAGAAGGAAACTGTTTATAGGTTTAAGTAATAATTCAACTGACATAAAGCTACTTAGGGAACGCTGATGAAAATATTATAATAATTTTATCACGCAACCAATTGGCAATAACATAACAACAGGTGGATTGTTTATACCATTTTCAAAGTGTTTGTAAGATTGGGGGAAGATCACAGAACCCAATTAACTTTTTGAAAATATCTACATTTTTATCAACCTTACAAATATAGTATTCGCAAATAACGCTAGTTTCACGAACAACTTGTATCGTAAAACTTATAATTGTATGTTGGTTTATAATCAGATAAATGGAATGAAATAGTTCATGCCAAGTCACAGTAAAACACCCGTATATTTACTACCCGCATCATCTTTATTGGCGGTATTTATCATAATACAACTGTTCTCAACAGTTGCGTTGGCACAATGGGTTAATCACTACCCAAAACTTGATGATTTTGGTCATCATACTTATCTAGAGCAACATGAATTACCCATACTTGCTTACGGCATAACCGACCCCGCCCCCTCTCCTGATGGCAAAAGTATCGCCATCGCCTCTAAAGGTTGGCTATGGTTATTGGATATAAAAACGGGTGTTGCTAAGCGTTTAACAAATACAGAGGGTAATGATTCTCGTCCCCGCTGGTCACCTGATGGCAAGCGACTGACTTTTGTTCGGGATTATGGCAACGACACAGCGGTTGTGATCAAAGATATTAATAGTGGCAAAGAAACCCTTATTAACAGTACTGCTATTGATCTTGATCCTGAGTTTTCTGATAACTCAAAATTCTTGTTTTATACCAGCGGCATTTCAGGATCACTTGAGCTGTACCAAAGAGATATTCAAAGTGGCACTCAACAGCAGATCACTGCATTGCCTGCTGTAGTCAGAAATACAAGACGTGTGGCCAATCAGCAAGGCATAGTTTACCTCCACGGTAATGGAGCCCATCGTGTGTTAAGGCACCGTAATTTTTTGACCGGTTCCGATGAAATAATTCAAGCTCAAACCCTTGCTTATCATTTATCCAGCGATGTGCACCCCACTCTGCCATTGCTGGTTTATAGCGCTCCGATAGACAACAACTATCACCTGTGGACCATGGATATGTCTGATAAAAGAGTCAAGCATAGGTTAACCGATGGTGAAAATTTTGCCCTCACACCGGCCTTTAGTGCTGATGGAAATTATATCTATTTTGTTGAACTGGCCGAAAACCGTCAGTTTCGGCTGATGCAAATACCTACCTATGGTGGAAAACCTTCACCACTGCAAATAAAAAAGTGGGTGTATGGTGAAGCCACTGGCACCTTAGATATTGCTATTTCAGATGAAAATAAAGCGCCTATTGCAGCACGGGTTTCAATTATGGCTGCAAACGGTCACTCAGTTGCCAATCCCATGGGTGCAACCTATGTCGACCCACAGACTGGCCGCAGTTACTTTTATGTCGATGGTTCAATCGATTTAACCTTACCTATTGGTAAATATCAGGTGCTCGCAGCTCGAGGCTCTGTTACAGAAATATTTTCAGCTAACGTAGAAATCAAACAGTCAAAAACTAATCATGTAGATATATCGCTTTCACCATTATGGAACAGCGCCGACGCAGGTTATGTTTCTGCAGATTTTCATGTGCATTTAAATGGAGATGGCCACCATCGTGCTAAACATGATGACGCATTGTTATTAATGCGCGGAGAGGATTTAAATACACTGGCACCCATGTCTTGGAACCGCTGGGAAAGGCGAATAGATAGTGGGATTATTGGCAAACGCACTATTCAAGACGCGTATCAAATCATTCAAGGTCAAGAAGTCCGCTCACATTTTCATGGGCATATTGGGTTACTTAATCTCAGTGAACCTTTTGCCCCTTGGTTTTTTGGCCCTAATAATCCGCTATTAGGCTCCCCTGACTTGACCAACGCAGACGTTTTTGCATTTGCTAATAAAGTAGGCGCATTTGCGACTTACGTGCATCCGATTGGTGCTGATGGTGACCCATTCGCAGAGGATGTGATAGCAAACATACCACTTGAGCTGTTGTCAGACGGGGTGTTAGAACCCCAAATGGGGCTTGAGCTAGTCTGTGCTTGGACCAGCCCATTAGGCACCTCCAATTTATGGTACCGGTTATTAAATATTGGTCGCCCCATTGTTGCAATGTCAGGCACCGATGGCTGGGTAGACTTTCACCGTACCCCAGCCGTTGGAACAGGGCGGGCCTACATACGTCCATTAACCAATGAAAAGACAACTGATCCTGTTATTGCCGGTGCGCTTGCAGGACGGAGTTTTGTCACTACAGGACCAATTCTCACATTTTCATTGGGCAACGGGATTAAACCCGGTGGCATTATCGATAGTGGCAAACAAGCATATACATTGAACATCACCAGCACCGTAGACTTAGAAATAGTCGAAATCATGGTGAATGGACAAGTAGTGCAAACACTCAAGGGCCTCAAGGCCGGTAAAACAACACGTTATCAAGGTTTCATTGAAGTACCTGAAGGTGGTTGGGTTGCTGCGCGGGCTTATTCCGCAAATCAGCGGGCTGATAGTTGGCCCACTATGCATGCCAGACCTTTTGCACATTCCTCGCCCATTTGGATAAAAAAAATTGGTAGCACCGATAAAACTGCAAAGGCCGCGGCAGCAGCAGACCTTATTCGCGCAATAAATGCAGCACAAGATAAAGCTAAAAAGGCTTATGGAGAACGTCCTATGCCAAGGCTGTATCAACGTTTCAAGGATGCAAAAAAGGCACTTGAGAGTATGCTCTAAAGGCACGAATAATGTTCATTACTTATTAAATTAATGGGACTACTGTGGGTGTGTACAGCTATACTTTTTAGCTTAACGTTGCATGATTCACCAGCTGAGTAACCTAATAAATAGTATTAAGGAAGCAACACATGTGTGGAATATTTGCAGCGATGACACGAAATGGACTGCCAGCAGATCGCTGCAAAGCCGCCATTAATTCTTTATACCATCGTGGACCAGACGGCTCTGATAGCTGGACATCAAATGATGGACGTTGGGTACTAGGGCACACTAGGTTATCGATCATTGGTTTGAATAATGGCGAGCAACCTATGACTAGCCCTGACGCTGCGATTCATTTAGCGGTCAATGGAGAGTTTTACGGTTACCGAGAGATCCGTGAAAAACTTCAAGCAACTGGCTATCAATTTAAAACTGATAGCGATAGTGAGATTGCCTTGCATCTTTATCATGAGCGCGGCATGCAAGTTGCCACTGAATTGCGCGGTGAATTTGCGGTTATCATTGCCGATGAGCGCAAGCAAATTATGATCGCTATACGCGACCGCTTTGGGGTTAAGCCTCTTTATTACGCTGCAATAAACGGAAACGTTTATTTTGCCTCAGAAATAAAAACCTTATTAGCATTAGGCGTACCTGCAAAATGGGATCTTGAAGGTGCGTCAGCAGGTCCAAGCAGAGCCCATGAAACAACAGAGTTTGCTAACATCTACTCAGTGCCACAAGGGTGTTATGCCATTGCCAAAGACGGGGATGTGCGGATCTATACCTATTGGGATTGGGAGTTTCCAACCGCAGCACAAATGAAAATGGATCAGCGAAGTGAAGCTGAAGTAGTAGACGAATTTCGTGAAGCACTGCAGGATTCTATTCAGCAAAGGCTGGTTGCCGATGTCGAAGTAGCTTCCTACCTCAGTGGAGGCATCGATTCCTGTGCGGTTTTGGGGTTGGCACAACAATGTATGGATCGGCCTATCCGCGCGTTTACATTAACGTTTGATAATCCATTATACGATGAGGCTGCCATTGCTGAGGCGACAGCAAAACATGTTGGTGCTTCTTATCACCCCATACCTATAACAGGACGTGACATTGCAGATTCTTACTCCGACGCAGTTTGGCATAGTGAAACCCAAATGTTTAACGGCCATGGTGTCGCAAAATATCTTCTTAGTCGTGAAGTCCAAAAAGCAGGGATCAAGGTAGTTTTTACCGGTGAAGGGGCTGATGAAATGCTGGGAGGGTATCCATTTTTCAGGATTGATGCTCTGAACCATAATCCCGACTTGAGTAGCGCCGAGAAAGTGGCATTCATGAAAGAAATGTTGGGTAGTAATCAAGCCACAAGCGCGATCACGATGCCGGAGCAAATTAACGATGAAGAAATGCAGGCTATTCAGCGTCGGCTTGGATGGGCGCCTGCGAGTCTGAATGTCAGCATGGCGATGAGAAATGGAATAGCGCCGTTTTGGTCCAACGAATTAAATGCGCAAGTTCAACAACGCCATCCAATAGCATCAGGTCTCGACCGTTTACATCTTGCTCAACGTGTTGCAGGACGCGATCATCTGAATCAAGCGTTGTACATTCATTCTAAAACTATGCTGCCTAATTTTATTCTGAATTATTTAGGTGATCGCATGGAAATGGCGCACTCCATTGAAGGACGAGTGCCTTTTCTTGATCATCATGTGGCTGAAGTAGCAGCTCGTGTACCAGTAAACATGAAAGTAAAAGGAATTCGCGAAAAGCATGTACTTCGAGAAGCAGCTAAAGACGTGTTACTGCCCGAGGTTTACAACCGTCAAAAACACCCTTTTACAACACCACCCACACGTGACAAAAAAGACCCGATGTTAGCGTTTTATCATGATACTTTCTCGTCGCAAGCAGCTAAAGAACAACCTATTTACGACATGCAAAAAGCCAATTCAGCTCTGGATAATCTATTTGAATGTTCTGATGAACAACGTATGGCAACGGAAGCCTCTTTACAACGAATTGCTAGCGCGATCATCATGCAACAGAAATTTGGCATGAGTTGATAACTAATCAGCACCCGAGTCAGTGATATTTTAGAAATATACAGCCACAGATATAAACTAACCATTGCCGCTGTTCCTTATTAATTGCCAGTTAAGTAAAAACGGTAAGCAGGAGAATTCACAGGCTTACCAGGTCGCTCTAAGATCCTGTGTTTGACCTAGATCAGAAGTGCAGGCAGAAATTACAGCGTAGTCTCCGATAATCCTCATGTAATTGGGTTCGCCGTTATTAGGTCTAGTCCCATTTAGTTTGTTCGTAGTTGATATCCTGCCCACTTATCACCGTGGCTATTATATTGCTTTCCAACGTTTATTGTCCGGTATCCTGTCGTAGTCTTAATCTGCTACAGAAATAAGGCGTTCAAAGCTGTCTTGATGATTAGATTGATCCGTGACCATTAAGCTAACCTGGTAATCCCCAGCTTCGGTATAGGTATGCTCAGGACTGGCTTCAATTGAAGTCTGACCATCTCCAAAATTCCATAACCACTCAGATACTTGGTTTGTACTGCGACTATTATCGATAAATTTAGTTTGTAGTTTTGATTCTTCAACAAAAAAATGACTCAATACACCTTCATTAAATAATTGGATTTTGACGGTTTTGAAGGCTTCAACTACGTCTGATTCGGGCAGTCCTAAAATGCCAGCTTGCTGTTTAATACATTGTGCAGCTTCAGTGAGTGTAGTCATGGCGGTCCAACATTCTCTAGCTGAACTAAGATAAACACGGTAGGTTGGTTCGATACCCCATTGGTTTGACAGCAAATAGAAAGGGTATGTGATCATGCCGATCCGCTTATAGAAGTTGTTACCCGCATCGTCATAATCGAGCAAACTATCAATAGCGCCCGCTTGGGTTCTGATTTGGTTGAGCTTGCGAGTATACCCTACTGATTCTTTGCCATGGATCCAATTATCTGTATGGCCAGTGAAATCATATTTAGCCATGACCCCGGACAGGTCCCCGAAGGCCTCATGTAATGTTCGCGCGTCTGTACTTATTTCGCCTTCGAAAGAATTTACACTTGAGATACGGTTTAGTACACCATGGCCTATTTCGTGGGCAATGACATCGAGCGATGCGGTTGAGTATTGAAAAGGGTAGCCGTCACTGAAGTTAGCATAGGCTCCGTCCCAGTTTGCGAAAATAAGATATTGTGGTCCATAGTGAACACGTAAGCGGATCTTATCACGCAGTGGTGGTTCTCCCAGATATTTGACAAAGCTATCATTCACAATAGTGCCATAGAACATGGCGTCATTGAGTGTCGAGAAAGTCCACACACCAATTTCATCAGAAATTTCACGAAATGTATTTACCGGGTTGTCGTCACAGTAAAATTCATAAGATGGAAAAGCACTTTCGTTAACCTCGTTAGGTAGCGAAAAATCAGATTGCTGTTCCCTTGCTAGGTCCCGCGTGTTGTTCATATCTGTGACACTAACAAGACCATTGTCAAATGTGCAAAGACCATCTTTGCGTTGAATCGATATTTTCGGACGATCTTCGCCGTAATACCAAGCATGCTGCTCGTTGCCGCCAGGCCCAGATAAAAGTGCATTTCCGGTAAAATCTTGAAAAGGAACAAGACTTACTTGAGTCGCTTGTCCAACTGCATTGCTTGGAACCAACAATAAAGCCACAGCACCTTGTGGAATAATCGTACCTTCAGGAATTTCGATTTGGTAGACCGCACTTTCGACTGTCTTTTTCCACGTATCTGGGAATGTGTTGCCGAGTTCATCTGCCCAATATATCCATATAGATTCTGTTCTGGCGGTGTCAGTGTCACTAATTGATGTAGCTTCAACTATGACTGTACCTGCCAACTTTCCAGGTGCCCCATCTGTATCCAGTAAAAAGGCATGGGATATTTGATTTATGGGTGCCTGGGTAACCGCGTTTGGTGCGGGCTCAGTGGGGGGGATTGGATTCTCAGGTGAGTTAGAGTCACCACCACAAGCGGTTATAAGCAGTGCCAAAACCATCAAAGTTGTTATCTTTAGGCACCTAACTGGCCGTCCCAAATGACATTCAACGTCAATATTTTGAAAGTTTTGCGCAACCATTTATGTAAATTCCTTTTTAGTTATATTTCAACAAGCCGTCGTAACAAATCATCTGTGCAACCAGAAATTATTCGCTAAAATTTTTTGCAGCAATATAGAGTAAAAAGAGAATTTGTTCTTTGTTTAAATATTGAATATTTGTAACTATATGTTTAGATATTAGGCATGATTACCTAACCATTGCAGCGTCTTAAACTATAACTGACATGTACTCGATGAGTGAACGAAAATATCTTAATTCATTAATTCATTCACTTGGGTGACATTTGCCACGACATACCAATTCATACTCGGAATATGGCTGGCACCTAACAATCGACTTTCCGTCTGGTTGACCTCAATAAACTCCATTGAATATGGCTGTAACAAGCTATCAACAATCTCTTCAGAAAACATATCTTGTAGGTTCTTAGCACCTACAAGATCAGCTTCTGCGTGAACCTGAATCTTGCCTAAGCTATCGACCAAATAAATGTCTCCATGTTTAGCTAATAGTGAATTATTTAGCATATCCAACACGCCATCAAATGAGGTGGCGATACCCGACAATCCATTGCCATCAGGCTGTTGATAGTTCACATAAACATCCACACGGTGTTTATTTTTGTCGTGGTAAACACTCACTAAATCCGACTCACCACTTTCTAAATAAGCAAAATACCAAGTATCAGTTTCAGGTTGTAATACCCTTAAAAAGCCTTCGTGATTCCAATATTTGTGGGTGTTTTTATCGGCGAACGACGCACTTGTGAGCCCGTATTCACTCACTAAAAATCCAAGTTTGTCGACCAATATCGACTCTTGATTATCTGCAAATCCAGACGCAACCCAATTTTGAATATGGGTATCATTGGCCACCGTTTTTGCGATCAATTGCATACTGGCGATGCGGGCATCTATGTTTTGACTGAGGTCCACCAGTGAAAGAGTAAACTGCTGCTCAAGCAACCTTTCGTCAGCCGCTTTTGCTTGTGACCAAAGGTAACTAATTAAGACCACCAAACAAACGATAACCAGTAAACCCGAGCCCATTAGTTTGTTTATATGTTTCGCTAAAAAGGGTGTAGACATGAATAACCTATCCTCTAATTTAAGTTTGTTTGAATAATGGCTAAGAACATTCTCTTCAGAGGGATCAATAACCTTTAAATCAGCATAAGCTGAACTATGGTTTGCGGGCCAAAAAGATTGTATGCCGACTGCCCTTTCCGGGACGCGCTCGCACTACCCGTGAATCGGCTTTAAATCCGGCCTTTTTAAGGCGTAACATAAACTGATTGTCAGGACCTGCCGACCATATGGCCAGCATACCTTTAGGGCGAAGGGTTTTGTATATATCTTCCAAACCTTGGGACGAATAAATACTGTTGTTATCTTTCTGAGTTAACCCCTCTGGGCCATTATCAACATCCAATAAAATAGCATCGTAGGTGGGTTGTCTAATACTTAGTTGCTCCCTTACATCGCCAATATGTACCTTAGTGCGAGGGTCTTGGAGAGGATTGTTTGCACAGTTACCCAGAGGCCCTTGATTCCACACCACGACTTCAGGGATCAGTTCTGCCACTGTGACTTGAGAGTTTGAAGTGACTGCTTTTAATGCTGCAGCCAAGGTATACCCCATACCTAAACCGCCCACTAATACTTGTGCATTGTCGGTTGAATTAAGATAAGCACAGCCTAGCTCTGCAAGCACTTTTTCTGAATTATACAGACGGCTATTCATTAGTTCTCCGCGAATACCCGATAGGCGAATAGAAAATTCATCTCCTCTTTGAGAAAACTTTAATTCACCACCATTGTTGGGAATTTGTGCGCTGCCAAGTTGAGTCCATGGGATCATAATACTGCCTAATGAATATGTGTATAGAGAACTGTGGTCGCGGACTTTAGCATAATTGACAATACGAACTTTATACATTGCCTAGCTACTATCACTCATCTTTAGCCTAACAAGGAAATAAAACGTTACCAATTCAAGATTGGCAACGTTCAAAATGGTTACCTAATACGCGCCGTCGGCATACGTTAACTCATAGCTATGGCTGTATATTTCTAAAATATTACCAAATGGGTCTTCCATATAAATCATGCGATAAGGTTTTTTGCCCGGATAGTAATAACGCGGTGCTTGCATGCGCTTTTTACCACCAGCAACCACTATTTTATCTGCTAACCCCTCTACATCTGGATCTTGAACACAGAAATGGAATACACCTGTTTTCCAATATTCAAAATTATTCTCAGGGTTTTCCTGCCCTTTAAATTCGAATAATTCAACACCGATCCTATCGCCTGTAGACAGATGTGCAATACGAAAATGCTCCCAACCTGCACCAAAAACATCAGTACACATTACGCCAATAGAAGAATCATCTTCAGTTATTTCAGTGGGTGTCATAATAAGATACCATCCAAGTACCTCCGTATAAAACTTAACCGCAGCGTCTAAGTCAGGTACAGAAATTCCGATATGGGAAAATGTTCGAGGATATTGCTTGTTCATTATTTGTCTCCTGTTATTGATTGACAAATATACATTTCAAGTCGCATCATTTAAAATTATCATTATTTATGAATATAAGTATTTTTTGTAATGATAAATCAAATTCTATTAAAGACTTTTTGTACCCTTGCAAATGTAGGACATTTCACCCGAACGGCTGAAAAACTATTTATGACGCAGTCAGGAGTAAGCCAACATATTAAAAAATTGGAAAAACAGCTTGATAGTCAATTATTATTCAGAGAAGGGAAGACATTTTCATTAACGGCTGCTGGGTTTCAGTTACACCAAAAAGGCCTTGAGCTTTTACGTGCAAGTGATGAGTTAGAGGCATTGATTAAACAAGATAAGGCTTATGTTGGCCGAGTCAAGATTGCCTCGCCTGGCAGTGTCGGTTTAAAACTTTATTCTCATTTACTCGACTTACAACAACATCATCCAGAGTTAGTGATTGATTTTAGATTTGCTCCAAATAAAGCGATACAACAAGAGTTAGCAGACCGCACGTTGGATGTAGCTCTGATCACAGAATTGACCAATAATAGTAGTTTGCTCAGCGAAAAAATTGCTGAAGAACCTCTAGTATTAGTCACCTCAGACAAGATTAGGTCGGTGAATTGGCAAACGTTGTTAGAGCTAGGTTTTATTTCACATCCAGACGCTGAACATCACAGCAGACAACTACTGAGTATGAATTTCACGGCCTTTGAACATGTAGAACAATTTTGCTGTAAAGGTTTTTCAAATCAAATCAGTTTGATATTGGATCCTGTCAGTAGAGGATTTGGATTTACTGTACTTCCATTGTTTGCAGTAAAAGCATATCCGCATCAGAATGCAATAAAGGTACACCCATTAAAAACATCGGTGAGTGAAAACCTCTACTTATGCGTTAACCGACACTCTACTATGTCTAATAGAACTCAGTTTATTAAATCGGTGGTAACCGATTATCTGCGATAATCATATTGTATTCGGCACGTTTGATCCTTTTAACTACTGGGTCCTTAAGCAACAGTAATAAATAAATTAATATTTAAGGTTTAGAGCGAACACAATGCCATCAACTGTAAAAATACTGGGTTATGCTGGGTTAATCCCGTTTTTTGGCCTAGCTATTTTATCTTTAACACTAAACGACAACATATTGGTAGTAGATTCCCTTTCCCTTTATGCATTTGGTATTTTTACATTTTTATGTGGCGCTTGGTGGCCAACAACTGATATGCAGAACGCTAAATTCTGGCGTATTGTATTAAGTAATATCCTATTTCTGACTGCATTTTTTGTATTTTTACTTCTATCTAATCAATGGTTAGCCATAGGAGCGCTACTATTCATACTTATTTGGGCGATTGAACACTTTAGTTCGTTAATTCCCCAACTCTCTCCTTCCTACAGTAAAATGCGCACGGTCCTGACATTTGTCGCCAGCCTAAGCATGATAACAACCTATCTATTTGGAGCAGCATAAAGTGGCAAACCTGCAGTCAATAAACATTGATCCTAAAGAAGTCGCCTATTATGAACAACTGGCCGGAACTTGGTGGGACATTGATGGCCCATTCTGGCCTCTACATAAACTCAATGCACTAAGAATTGATTGGATATTGGGGCAGCTTAAAACACAAAACCAAAAGCAACAGCCGTTAGCTGGGTTAAAAGTCCTGGATATTGGTTGTGGCGGTGGCATATTGAGTGAGTCATTGGCTAAACAAGGTGCCAATGTAACGGCAATAGACGTAGTCGATAAAAATATTATGGTGGCTAAAGCACATGCAAAACAGAGCGGCCTTGAAATTGACTATAAATTAACCAGCGTTGAACAAATGGTTGAAACCAAACAACAATTTGACTTAGTGTTTAATATGGAAGTCGTTGAACACGTAGTAGATGTAAGCAGCTTTATTCGAAGTTGTAATGCTTTAGTGAACCCCCAAGGCACACAGTTTATTGCTTCTATCAATCGTAATTGGCTAGCCTTTATTATTGCTATTTTTGGTGCAGAGTATGTCACTGGTTTATTACCAAAAGGCACGCATCACTATAATAAATTGGTTAAGCCAAGTGAATTAATACCTTTGTTACATGACGATGGATTTGAGTTAATCGCCACCACTGGCGTAGCTGTTAACCCCTTTAAACGCAGCATGAAGTTAATCAAACCAACTTGGGTGAATTATATGTTAGCGGCGCAAAAACAAAGCGGGTAATCAACGCGGGGGGAAACGAGAAAACTAACCAATGGCCTCAGAAAGCTGGAGTTTTACCATCATAGTGATACCTGCCACGACTATAATTGCAATCAAAAACCCCAGCAACAGTCAATATAAGTGCAGACCAGTTGAATGATTGTGGTACCGAAATTAAAGTAATAATAAATATTATTAGCGGCACTGAAAGTACTGTCATGCTTGGCGCTTTTGATATCAGTAAAAGATATAAAAACTCCTCTTTGTCTACCCCAGAGCACTTAAATCATTTATCACAGCTTGTTTTTAACAAATCAACGCATAAACATTTTTGAAATATATGTTTAACCAAACAAGTTAACCTTGATTGAGATCAATTAGCTTACGCAGACCATGATAAAAAGGTTGACGCTTAGAGTCTACTCACAGACAATAAATGTTAACAGTATGTTTAACTTTGATTAACAAAACGTACTTACCTTTTAACAACATAAGAGACTGAGCTGTATGATTTTAAATCATCTGTGGGGATTATATACCCATCCAAAAGAAGAGTGGCACTCAATCGACCAACGTCACGAGAGTTACTTTTACAGTTTGAGTCATATAGCCATCATTTCTTTAATACCTGTTTTGATGGGTTATTATTCTGCGGCGCATCTTGGTTGGAGTATCGGTGTTGGTGACATTATTAAATTAACACCGAATAGCGCCAAGCTGATGAGCATTGGTATGTACTTCGGTTTAATGACAGGTGTGATCGCCTTAGCGGTGTTAATTCATGAACTGGCCAAAGCATTCGATGCAACGCCAACTTATACCCAGTCACTTGAACTTGCAGCTTATACTGCAACACCATTGTTTATGGTGGGCTTTGCAGCTTTCCTTCCAGTGTTATGGTTTGTTATGCTTGTTGGGTTAATTGGCCTAACCTATTCAGTATATTTACTCTATGCAGGCACACCAATCTTAATGCATATTCCAGAAGGAAAAGGGTTTATTTATGCAAGTTCAGTGGTCACTTGTGGCTTGGTATTGCTAGCGATATTAATGGCAACGTCAGTTATTCTGTGGAGTATGGGCATGGGCCCAGTATACATGGGTTAAAACCTATATGTGACGTACAAAAAAGCCACGTTTTATACTAACGTGGCTTTTTTATGCTATTACAAATGACAAAGAGTATCGTCTAGTCTTGACTCATATTGTGCATTTCTAAATTACTCAGCTCTGTTTGCATACCTTCATTTTTTGTCTCTTCATTACGCATATTATCTATACGCTGCAAATATGCATTATCTACATCACCCGTAATATAATTTCCATCAAACACTGAGGTTTCAAAACGTTTAATTTCAGGGTTCAACTCACGAACTGCATCAATCAAATCATCGAGGTCTTGAAAAATCAAACCATCAGCACGGATCAAATCACTGATCTGTTCAATCTCGCGACCATATGCAATCAGCTCATTAGCGGATGGCATATCAATACCGTACACATTAGGAAAACGAATTTCAGGGGCTGCAGAGGCAAAGTATACTTTCTTAGCGCCAGACTCGCGTGCCATTTCAATAATTTGCTCTGATGTTGTACCTCGAACAATCGAATCGTCCACCAAGAGCACACTCTTGTCTTTAAATTCTGAGGGAATAGCATTCAGTTTTCGGCGCACCGACTTACGGCGCATAGTTTGTCCTGGCATAATAAACGTACGGCCAATATAACGGTTTTTAACAAAACCTTGGCGGTATGGCTTATCTAACTCGAGAGCTATTTGAAGTGCCACATCGGTAGAGGTTTCTGGAATAGGGATAACCACATCAATATCTAAATCAGCCCATTCTTTAGCGATTTTTTGCCCCAGCTTTCGGCCCATATTCACTCTGGAGGCATAGACAGAAATGCCATCAATAAACGAATCTGGACGAGCAAAATAAACGAACTCAAATATGCAAGGAGCACTAATAGGTTGATGCGCACATTGCTGAGTATGCAACTCGCCAGCCTCAGTCACATAAATAGCTTCGCCGGGTGCGACATCACGAATAAAGGTAAAACCAACCGCGTCAAGTGCCACACTTTCTGAGGCCACCATATATTCATCACCGAACTCAGTTTTGCGTTTACCTAAAGATAATGGGCGGATCCCAAATGGGTCTCTAAATGCCAACATGCCGTTGCCAATAATAACTGCAACAACCGCGTAGGCACCGCGGATTTTTACATGCACCTTGGAAACAGCTTTAAACACCTCTTCTGGTGTTAAGTGCAAACCTTCACAATTTTGTAATTCATGTGCAATAATATTTAACAACAACTCAGAATCGGAAGTAGTATTGATGTGCCTTTTGGCCACTTTTGCTACTTCATCTTTAAGCTCGTGTGCATTGGTTAGATTGCCGTTATGAGCGAAAGCAATACCATAGGGAGAGTTAACATAAAAAGGCTGTGCTTCTGCAGAACTTGAACTGCCAGCAGTGGGATAACGAACGTGACCAATACCAAATTGCCCCGTCAGTCTTTTCATATGACGAGTATGAAAGACATCTCTAACCAATCCATTGTCTTTCCTGAGATGGATCACACCATCATCTACAGTGACTATGCCAGCAGCGTCTTGGCCACGATGCTGGAATACAGTCAAGGCATCGTACAAAGCTTGATTAACAGGGCTTTTACCCACTATTCCGACAATACCACACATGCTATTTACCTTTTTATACTGGCTTTATAAAACTTGAGTTGTTTTGTAAATATTCAAAAAACCACTCAATGATTAAACTAAATTCTGGAACAAGGACGGAAGTTTCCCACCATGTTGATGCTGACAGAGGGGTAAAAGTATCTAAGAAAAATAACAACGCACTCACAATTAAGATACCTCGCAAAGCACCAAAAACCAGTCCTAACGCACGATCTGTACCTGTCAGCCCTGTGAACTGAACTAATTGAGAAATCAAATAATTCACTAATCCACCTATCACTAAAGTAGATACAAACAAGATGGCAATGGCTACACCATTACGGATCATCAAATCATCAAATTTAGTGAGATAAATGGCAAGGTCTGCATAAAATTGGCTGGCTATAAAAAACGCACTAAACCAAATTGCCAAGGAAATAGCTTCTTTTACAAAGCCTCTAATTATGCTGATTACAGCGGAGAGTAAAATCACACATAATATGGCGTAGTCAATCCAATTCATAAGATTCGTTTTTACCGCTTAAATGACGTAACGTTAAGATGAACTACACCTCTAACGCCACAGAATTAAATTCGCGCGCATTCTACCAAAAGGTCTAGCGAAAATCCTGATAATTTTGTTACAACTTGGAATAACTGAGAACCTTTTAACCAATTAACTATTGAACAGTAAAAGGTGTCACCCTACCCTGCAAGTTAGTTAATTCTTTTAGGTGGGAAAGTGCATCTTCTAAATTATTTTTTTGCAGATCAGGACCAACAAACACTTTTGTTAAGGTCCCGGAATTGGTTTTCACTGGACGGCTGAAAGCCCGATAGCCCGCTTTTTCTAAACGATTTAATAGCTCTTTTACATTCTTCTGATGGCGAAAGCTGCCTAGTTGTACCACCCAACCTGCACTAGCCAATAGCCTATCAACATCTTGTTCTACAACTGTTTGCTGCTGTAAACTGCTGACCTTGGTTTTGGCTTTACTTGCTTCTGATGTCTGCACCACTGCGGCAGATTTACCATTTTGATATACATCAGGCACTTGCACATCTGCAGTTCGGCTTTCAGATTTGGTCGTAGCAGGTAAGTTAGAAGCGGGGTTATCATCGACCGCCTGCTCAGAAATGACTTCGACTTTACGTGTCGCCGCTTCTTTTACTTTATCGGTGTCGAACGAAGAAGGGGATTGAACCGTTTTCATTGAAGGCTTTTGAGGCAGATTAACAAATAAATCACGCTTTAATTCTTGTTTCCCGTCTAATAAGTCAGGTAAAAAAATCACTACTATGGCAACAACGATTGCGGTTCCTACCAAGCGATTTTGTAATGCGGATGACACTCTTCTACACCTTTTCTTGAGGGGTTAACGTCGCAACTTTCAATACATTTGTAACCGTAAAAAAAGATCCAAAAACGACAACTAAATCATCTTCTTCGGCATTTTCTAAAGCACAGTGATAGGCGACTTCGACTGACTCATATTCTAACACTTTTTGCTTTGAGCTTAATACAGCAGAAACCAATCTACTTGACTGCGCCCCTCGAACAACGTCTAAAGTAGCGCAATACCAAACCGATACTACAGGTAACATGGGGGCAAGCGTTGCCTCAATGTCTTTGTCTGCCAACATACCTACAACTGCTATAACGCGTTTATATTGCATGTTTTTAAGATCGAAGGCTAACAAACTCGTAGCATGCGGGTTATGTGCTACATCTAACATAACGCAGGGTTTATTTTGTATAACCTGACGCCTTCCGGGTAAACTGGTTTGATTAATTACCTGCGTCATCTGGCAACTGTCTAAATTCAATCCTAATATTTCGATAACTTGTAATGCTGTTGAGACATTTTGGGCTGGGATATTAGGAATAGGTAGATTGTCATAACGACTACTTACACCTTGCCAATGAAACCCTTTTGCATCAAGTTTAAAGTGAAAATCACGGCCCTGCCATACAGGTTTGACCTGATAACTTATGGCAGCCTCAACCAGCGTAGTTGGGGGATGAGGCTCACCAATAACAGCGGGAATATTAGCTCTAAATATACCTGCCTTTTCGATAGCAATTAATTCTTTAGTATGACCAAGCCAATCTTGATGGTCTAAATCAATACTGGTTATTACAGCGATAGTGGCATCGACAATATTAATAGCATCTAATCGCCCACCTAACCCCACTTCTAACAACAAATAATCTGAATTGGAGTCTGCCATGAGTTGCAGTGCTGCTAATGTGCCAAATTCAAAATAGGTTAATGAAGTGACGCCTCGCGCTTGATCCACTTTCAAAAATGCCTGGCAGTGAGCTTTTTCAGTCAACATGGCGCCAGCAACTCTGACACGCTCGCGGTAATCTAAAAGGTGCGGTGAACTAAATACAGCGACTGACTGTTTTGACACCAATAAAGCTTGCTCAATAAAGGCACAGGTAGTGCCCTTACCGTTGGTACCGGCAACAGTGATAATAGTTCGCTGACTAAGATTAAGTTGCAAATTGCATAAAACCTCGGCAACCCGTTCTAGTCCCAACTCAATGTTGCTTGGATGAACCTGATCAAGATAAATCAACCATTGGTCTAATGACCAGGCCTCTTTTTCAGAGGCTTGGGGAGGGGGGATATAAGACATTAATCAGTGATGTTGATGATGCAGTTTTGACAATAAACTATATAATTTATCGCGCATTTCACGACGATCAACAATGATATCAATCGCGCCTTTTTCTAATAGAAATTCACTGCGTTGAAATCCTGCAGGTAATGTTTCACGCACCGTTTGTTCAATCACTCTTGGACCTGCAAAGCCAATCAAAGCTTTTGGCTCTGCTACGTTCACGTCACCCAACATAGCTAAGCTTGCGGACACGCCACCCATAGTCGGATCAGTCATAACTGAAATATATGGTAACCCTTTTTCGCTCAATTTAGCTAATGCTGCACTTGTTTTAGCCATCTGCATCAAAGACAAAAGAGCCTCTTGCATGCGTGCCCCGCCACTCGTTGAAAAACAAATAAGTGGCGTATTATTTTCCAAACATGCATTCACTGCTTTAACAAATCTAGCACCCACAACCGAAGCCATCGATCCGCCCATGAAGGCAAACTCAAATGCAGCTACAACAACCGGCATACCGTTCAGTTTACCCTGCATCACAACCATCGCGTCTTTCTCTTTGGTGGCTTTTTGAGCGCTACTTAATCTGTCTTTATATTTCTTGGAATCTTTAAATTTCAGTAAGTCTTGTGGCTCTAAATCTGCGCCCAACTCGACTCTGTCGCCTTGGTCTAAAAAGTGATTGATCCTTGCGCGTGCGGTAATACGCATATGGTGATCACATTTAGGGCAAACGCCTAACTGCTTTTCTAACTCTGTTTTATACAGAACAGCTGCACATTCACTGCATTTAGTCCAAATTCCTTCTGGCACATTACTTTTAGTCAATGACTTAGTGCGTGGTAGTATTTTTTCAATCCAACTCATATCAAATCCTGTTATGCAATTTGTTAATCTTAACTAACTGACAATATTCAACGGCTCGTTTAAGCCCGTTTTAAGCCCTATAGGCCGAAAGAAACCCTATTAAATCACATCAAGCACATATCAAGAATACAAAACTGGTCTAAGAAGTATCAATCTGGTAAAAATAATGGTCCCAAGGGTGTAGTCGGTAAATCAAAAACTTCGGGGTAAGTGACATGTACTAAATATAAACCATTCGGCTTTGCAGTGGATGCAGCTTTAGTTCGGTCTTTACCTTCTAACAATGTTTTCATCCAAGTTGTAGGCTTTTCTTTTTTGCCAATCGTTAATAGAGACCCTGTAATATTGCGTACCATATGATGCAAAAATGCGTTCGCGGTTACATCAATCATAATATAATCACCAAATCGGCTCACATTGATATGAGTCATCTGGCGAACCGGAGTGTTAGCCTGACAGTCCACAGCTCTAAACGCACTAAAGTCATTTCGGCCTAACAAGTGTTGAGCTGCTTGATGCATCAAGTCATGATCCAACTCATTATGTATATGCGTTACGCCTTTGGGTAAGATGCTATTGCGTAGACGATGATTATAAATGACGTAACGGTAACGCCGAGCAGTAGCAGAAAAACGCGCATGAAACTCATCATCCGTATTTTTCACCCATTTTATCGCAATTGAGTCAGGTAAGAAGCGATTTAGACCAATAGTCCATGCACGGTCGGGCCGCTGAATATTGGTATCAAAATGTACCACTTGGCAAGTAGCATGGACCCCTGCGTCAGTTCGCCCGGCACAGACTGCTTTGATAGGTTCGTCGGCTATAGTCGTTAACGCTTCTTCAACGTGCTGTTGCACACTAGCCACAGTTTGTTGGCGTTGCCAACCGTGGTAGGGTGCGCCATTATATTCAATGCCCAGAGCTAATCGCATCAGTCCACTTTTGTTATTCAAAAAATTCGCGGTATTGTAAGGAACTTATCAGTAAATAACAGGGGTTTTTGATCAAACCTCAGTAAAGAGCATTCTTAGGATCGAGCCAATCATTTAGTCTCGCTTGAAATCGACCGAGTGAAGGTCATGTTTTTTCATCAATTTATGCATATCAGTTCGATTTCTTCCGGCTAATTCTGCCGCCCGTGTCACATTACCATCAGTCATTTTAAGCAACTTCAATAAATATTTTTGCTCAAAGGCATCCCTTGCTTCAGTCAAGGTTGGCCATTTCTGCTCTGATGCAGATAAAGCTTGTTCAACTAAATGTGACGCAATAATGGGGGTTTGAGTTAGGGCAACACATTGTTCAACCACGTTAACCAGCTGCCGAACGTTACCTGGCCAAAAACAAGTAGTCAGGAGTTGCATTGCATCATCAGAAAAACGATTAACCTTAACCTGATGGCGTTCTGCGCTAGTTTTTAACAGGTGGCGTGCCAATAATGGGATATCTTCAGAGCGCTCTCTTAGAGTGGGTAAAGTAATGTTCACTACATTGAGTCTGTAATACAAATCTTCTCTGAAATTGCCCTGCTCCATTTCCTTATTGAGGTTTTTATGGGTCGCGGATATAACTCTCACATCAATTGGAATTTGTTTACTGCTGCCCACTGGGCGGATGGTTTGTTCTTGCAGTGCTCTAAGTAACTTAACTTGAAGCGGGATGGGCATATCGCCAATTTCATCTAAAAATAAAGTGCCACCATCGGCTTCTCTAAACAGTCCATTATGTTCATTAACCGCCCCAGTAAATGAACCTTTAGCATGACCAAACAGTTCAGATTCGAGCAAATTTTCTGGTAAAGCACCGCAATTGATCGCTACAAAAGCTTTATCCACTCTTTTACTGGCTTTATGAATAGCACTGGCCAAAAGTTCTTTTCCAGTACCACTGGCACCGCTTATTAATACGCTAACATCGCGCTTGGCAACACGATAGGCTTGATCAAGCAGTTGTTCCATTTGCATCGAACGTGTAATAATTTTTTCACACCACTGTCCATTTTGCGCTCCTTGGCTTTGACTCACCGCTTTTTTCATCAAACTCCGCAATTCATCATGATTTATGGGTTTAGTCAAAAAACCGAACACACCTCTTTGTGTTGCTTCAACAGCATCTTGAATAGTACCGTGGGCGGTCATTAAAATAACCGGCACATCTTTTCCAAGTGCCATAATTTCTTCAAAAAGGTTTAAACCGTCTAATCCTGGCATCCGCAAATCACTTAACACCACGTCAAAATTTTGAGTATTGATTAACCTTAATGCTTCTTTACCACCGCCAGCACTTTGAACATTGTAACCTTCACCTTTCAACCTGATGGCCATTAAGCGTAATAAACTATCGTCATCATCGACCAATAAAACATTAGGATCTGATGTATTCAACTGATTCATTATCTAACCTCTTCGATACTTTGGATAATAGATGCTTCGATATTAAGCAACTGATCTATTTGACTTTGTTGTTTTTTTAAGAGTACTTGTAGCTCTTCAATTTTAAAAGATTGTTGAGTGTTAATTTTACTCAAAGTCACTAACGCAGATTCCATTTCCAGTAAATCCTGACTCGGATAATAGAGTGCAACTAAAATAAAACGGCGCATCGGTGGAGTTAACTTCGGTAAAATTGATTCTACCCAACCTTGTGCTCGCAAACGGTCTTGAAACGGAGTGCTTTTACCTTGGCTGAGCAGTACTTTTTTCAATACATCAGCATCTTGTTCAGATAATGCTTCTATGTGTTTTTTACGCTCAGGCCATGAGACATTCTCAATTTCATACCAAAATTTCAACCAATACTCGATTTTACAATCATTGCCTTGTGAAGAGTTTAGCCATACACAAAGAGGTTGCATGGTTAATACTTCAGCGCTATTTATGGGGGTGTTTAGGGGAGTATTTAAAGACGGCAGCAACTCACAACCGGTAAACAAAATGAAGGTGCTGAACACTGCTAATAATTTCGATTTCATATACTCGCTTCCTTGCCAGGGATCTGCACGCGAATACACACGTCTGCATAATCCACTTCAACCATTTCAACTTTGCCAAACATCATTCTGGCACAATCCGCAACGATGGATAATCCAAGTCCAGAACCTGTTACCCTATCATTTCGCACGCCCTCACCACGACTAAAAGGCTGAAATAGAATATGCCTTTGCTCCACATCAATTGTTTGACCGCGATTAGCGAAATCTAAAACCTGCATGTTACCTTGCTGGTAGAGTCTAATATTAATCGGGCTGCCTTTACTGCCGTGAGCAATAGCATTTGACACCAAATTATCCAAAACCCTTCTAAACAACGTTTGGTCAGCAAAAATAGTGGCTAAGTCTATTTTCATATCTATATGATTATCATGCTGTTTAATAGCCAAACTGTTTTCGGTCACAAATTCATCAAAAAAACGTTCACTGTTGATTTTCGAAAACACGGGCTTAGCTTGTTGTAGCAACAAATTGTAATCAAGCAGTTGCACAATAAGTAAATTTAATCGGTCTGTGCTGCTGTTTAGAAGTGATAACACCTCTTCTTGATCTGTATTCAGAGGGCCTACAACTTGCTCAGTCAACAATGAGCAGCCTTCTTTGATACTTGCCAAGGGCGTTTTTAACTCATGGGATGCATGTCGCAATAAAGCATGTCGTAAATTTTCTAATTGAACTAAGCGACCTGCTAATCTGTGTAATTTCTGCTCGAGTACAATGAGCTCCTTCGGACCAGAAGTAGCAATTGCCGGTAAGCTATCTTCTTGTCTAGACATCGCAGTGATAACCCGTTCAAGTCTAGAAACAGGTTTTAATATTGCCTTAGAGCCCAGCACAATTAATAAAAAGGAAGCCCCTAATAAACAGGCTGTTAACCAAAATTGTGTTTGTTGTACCGAACTCACATATATTTGCTGGTCTTGGATCCTTCGGTCGAGACTACTATCTACTTGAGCCGCTAAGTCATATAGATTTTGTTTAAATTCAGCTAATTGTGCATCCAGTAACAACTGGTCGTCAGTACCTGAATATTGGTTAATCCAATCAACACGCTCGGTTAAACTATTACAGTTTCTCTTTTCTGTAAGCTTTTCGCAAACAGGTATTTGGAATTCGGAAAAGCGCTGAGTTGATTTTCTAATTAAGGGCTTCAGCGCGTCCTTCTTTACAATATGGTATTGGCGCACGAGTCGCTCAATATCAACCGACAAACCTTCCATTTTACTGACGCGCCTAACAGTATTGACCGAATATTCAGCTTCATTGGTGGCGATTTGACCTATTTCGCTCAACTTAATTTGACTGTAGCCGACCAGCAATGCCAAAGGCACAAGTACAACGACAAAACTAATAAGTGTTAATTGCCTTAATGAGCCTAGTTGCATAGCAACTCCCATTTGTATTTTCAGTTTATCGAAGTGTCAGCATAATAAAAAAAGATCGAACAAGTCGATCTTTTCTGGTTTTATTTTTTAGAATTTAGTTTTTATCCAGACTTACTCATAATTTTTTCTTCAGACAGTGCCACTTTTATCTTCGCTAGTTCAATTGAACTTATCTTTCCATTGCCATCTGTATCAATTTTCCCAAATGAGGCAAGTACAGCAGGATTTGCAACCGCTTCTTTAATTGTGATCTGACCGTCTTTATCCAAATCAAGTTTTTCTATCAATTCATTATCAGCTCTTACTGATGCTGATATAAACAATTGCATAGATGCAGCAATAAAAACAAATGGAACAATATAATTAGTCTTTTTCATATCATTATAATCCTTTGCTAAATGAGATCTAACAACCACTAAAAATCAAATCAATTAGAAATGAGGCATCCATGCCATCAGTGATACAAATTTAAGTTCGCATCAAGGATACTAATACTATTAGATGCAAACGCCATCGCAGCCAATAACAAAACCTGAAATGTACTAACATCCTTCACCACACTCACTGTCCATGCTTTACACCTGAGGAACCAGTCAGGTTGAATGTGATTACTCTATGTACATTACATGGTTCGTGCCAAAAATTAATTTATTATAAATTTCAATAAGTTAAAGCACATTAACGGATTTATACAGATAGCTTATAAAAAACCAGGCGCTATATGTCTTAAATTTGAGACACTCGTACCAGTGGGTTAAATTATATTATTAAGATCAGACAGTTATGGTGTCTTTAATTTAAGACACCTAGGAAAATTAGTACTTAAAAGGAAAATAAGTGACAAGTTAATCAGGCTTAACTGACAATTTACTTTGTATAAATTGGCTATGAGGTATGTAAAGTAAATCGGCTATTTTTCTGATGGTGTAATCTTCATCAGGGCTAAGTTCATGGTCAGCGTATGCCACTGACCATAATGAATCAAGCACAGCCCTTTTCTCGTCTGCGCCATAAATATCATTGATGACTCTTGTAAACTGCTGATAATCTGCCGCATCGTCAGCTTTGGATTGACTCAATTGGCAAAGAGTTTCAAGCTCAGTCCCACTCAACGAAAAATGTTTCTTAAGGTGCTTGCGATAACTATTTTGCTCTAATTGTTCAAACTTATGATCGGCACGCATAACCTCATATAACAACACAGCTGTCGCCAATTCGATCGTATGTTGACTATCATTGTTATCTGTTTCTAAATGATTTTTAAACCACTCTTGGATACTGGCAATCATAGTACTTTACTCTCCCGTTATTATTGCTTGACTAAGTGCGAGAGCAGCTTCATGAGCCGACTCAATAGTGGCCCCAAAGCTCCAATCACCCCCAACATATAATCCATATTCCTGTTGACTCAAAATACCTAAGGACTGTTGCCCGATGCAAGGTTTGGCATAGCGCCAATAATGTGCATAGCTATTAGAGACTGACGTATCAGATAAATCAAAGAGCTCGCAAAAGCTGTTTATCGCAATAGATATCGCCTTTTCTCTGCCAGACTTACCTAGGTCATCTGACAATACGTTAGCCAGTTGCGCCACCCATATTTCACTTTGGCCTGCCGCTTCTGAATGCATGACATGAGGCCTTAATGGTTTACCTGAATCACGCACTAAAGTCTGTATAAATTGATCATTTAGATAAACTAAATCAATATTATTAGCGACCAGATGGTTTAATTTTAAGCCAATCGACCAACAACTTGTCCAAGATTGAGATGCATCAGGTCGTTTTATCGGCAACTCAGATTGTTCAATTAATGCCTGAGTTTGTGGCCAAGGAGCAGTTAATACGACTTTATCAAACAACGCGGTCTGCCAGACGTCGTTTGATTTTAGCTGCCATCCCTTGTCAACAATGAAGCGAATTTGGCTGATTAAGTGGTTTGTGTGCAAATTAGCCTTTTTTATCCAATGTCGACATGCGGCGTTCATTTTGCTGTTAAACACAAAATGTTTTGCGTCACTGACGAAATTTTCTAATGGTTGATGAATGTCAGTCTTTTGATTCGAGACAAATATTTTCTGAGGCCATTGACTAACAATATTTTGGTCACACAAGTCTTGCATAAAATCTATAAAGTCGGCTTTGTGGGCAGGTACAATACTGGCACCTAAATCACACTGTCCCCAGTCAGTTTGTTTAGTACTAGCTCGCCCACCACAGCCACGTGATTTTTCAAAAATACTGATATCCATTCTTTCTGAGTCGAGGAAATTTGCTAACAAACAACCTGTAAATCCGGCACCTACAATTGCCACTTTCATGCATCATCACCGTTATCTTTAAATACAATAAGGTGTTCTAAGTCTAAACGAATTCCTATCAGTTCATTCAATTGGTGATCATGATGACTAAGAGCCAAACACAATACTCTAGCGTGACCAACATGTTGTAATTCAAGTTGGTACAAAATATGAGAGCCTTGAAACGACCTATCCACTACTTTTGCTAAGGTTGCACTTTCATCATCATGAATAATGTCGTCTGGACGAACTAAAAACACCACCTTATCACCCTGCTTAAATCCACTATCAGGATTGATAGGAAACACCCCTAAACCGCTATTTAACTTAATGTTGTTATCTATCGTTGCAGACAAGAACACTCCATCACCCACAAAGGACGCCACAAAACGATTTACCGGGCGATGATAAAGCGCGTAAGCATCGGTCCATTGCATTAAACGTCCTTGATCCATAACCCCGATTACATCGGCCATCGCAAACGCTTCATTTTGATCGTGAGTGACCATAAGTGCCGTGGTATTTTCGTGTTTTAAAATGACCCGAAGCTCTTTAGCAAGATCATCTCTTAACTCTGCATCTAAACTAGAAAAGGGTTCATCTAACAATAATAAATCGGGTTTAGAAGCCATTGCTCTAGCTAAAGCAACACGCTGTTGCTGGCCTCCTGATAAAGCATGAGGATATCTTCTGTCGTATCCGGGTAATCCTACTAACATCAGCAAATCAGTTACTCGCTGGAACTTTTGGGCACGGGTATATTCATGTAAACCAAAAGCAATATTTTGAGCAACTGTTAAATGAGGAAACAACGCGTAATCTTGAAACACTACTGCGACACGGCGCTTTTCAGGCTCAACGTGACTATGTTTAGCACTAACCAGTTGGTTACGTAATGAAATCTGTCCTTCTTTTACCTTTTCAAACCCAGCCACTGCTCGAAGAAGGGAGGTTTTACCGCATCCTGATGGCCCTAATAAACAACCTATTTGCCCAACGCCTAATTCAAAAGTAACGTCTTGAACAGCTTGAGTTTTTTGGTAAGCAACAGATACATTATTGAGACTTAACATAAGCTCCTTAATTGACTTGTGAACTTTGTTGGCTGGGTTTGTCCATCAACAACGTCAACAAAATAACAGGTAATATACCAACACTGACAATGGCTAAAGCTGGGAGCGCAGCGTCCATAAGACGTTCGTCTGAGGCAAGCTCAAATGCTCTAACTGCCAAAGTATTAAAATTAAATGGACGCAAAATTAACGTAGCGGGAAGTTCTTTCAACACATCTACAAATACTAATAATAAGGCACTTAGTACACTAGTTTTCATTAAAGGCACATGAATAACTCTGAGAACTTGTAAAGGTTTATACCCTAAGGAACGCGCAGCATCATCCATACTTGGTTTCACTCTAGACAAGCCTGTATCAATATTGTGCATAGCGACGGCTAAAAAGCGACTGCTGTAAACCAAAATTAAAGCAAACAATGAACCTGAAAACACTAAGCCAACACTCACGTCAAACCAATTTTCAGTCAGAGTATTTAATTTTATATCCAACCAACTCAGTGAAATCATGGCACCGATAGCAATCACAGTTCCGGGCACTGCATATCCTAGGTTAACCACACCCACTAGAATTTGTATCGGCTTAATAGGATTAAGGCGTTTTCCATAAGCAAAGATAAGTGCCAATATCACTGCGGTGATGGCTGCAATAGCGGCCAAATAAAAACTATTCCATAGTAGTAACCAAAATTCACTAGTGAGTTGTTTGGAATACGTCATTGACGCCCATTTCAACAATTGCAGAACGGGTAGCAGAAACCCAAAAAACACCGGTATCACACATAAAAATGGCACCCAAAACGCTTTTCTACCGCTTAGTTTTTGCCTGTTAACTTGCTGAGATTTTTGTCCTTGAAAATAATAGCTGACTTTTCGCCTAGACAGATATTCAAGGATCAGTAGCAACACTACAAAACTGGTTAACATAGCAGCTAGTTGCGCCGCGGCAATACCATTACCTAAGCCGAACCAGGTTCTAAAAATACCGGTAGTGAAAGTACTCAAGCCGAAATATTGTACCGTTCCATAATCTGCAAATGCCTCCATCATGGCTAAAGCTGCGCCCATTAAAATAGCGGGGCGCGCCAGAGGTAATACTACCTTAAACAAGTGTTTACTGGGGGATACACCTAGGCTTCGTGATACCTCTTCAAGGCTTGCTGGTTGTTCGCTAAAAGCAGTTCTCGCTAACATATATACATAAGGATAAAGCACCAAGGACAACATAATTATAGCGCCTGGCAGGGAGCGAATATCAGGAAAATAATAATCCCCATATTGCCAGTGGAATGTATCTCTTAATAATGTTTGCAAAGGACCAGCAAAGTCCAACAAACCTGTGTAGGTATAAGCAATAATGTACGCGGGCATCGCCATTGGCAGCAATATTAACCATTGTAATTGTTTTCGACCTGCAAATTCATACCTGGCAATACACCAAGCTAAGACAGTACCAATCACAATCACTAAGAAGCCAACGCCAAAGGCTAATAACAGAGAGTTAACAATATAATCAGATAAAACAGTTGAATATAGATGTTGCCATATTTCAGTTTGCGGAAAAAAAACACTAACAAAAACAAGGCCTACTGGCGCCGCAAGGATAATACAGCCTAATGTGATACTGACAAACCAAGGATTGAACCAGCTATAAAGCCAGTTTATGAATTTCATAAACTGGCTTACTTTATTATCATCAAAATAGAAACTTCTAGGCTCACTTCCACCCAGCGCGATCCATCATCTTAACCGCTGCTGCATTTAACTCACCTAGTTGACCTAGGGGAACTTGTTCAGTCTTGAATGTACCAAAAGACTGAAGTAGTTCACTCCAAGAAATATTAGCTAAAATGGGGTATTCGTGGTTAGTAGTGGCGTACCATAACTGTGACTCATTACTGAGTAAAAAATCGATCAACTTGAGTGCAGCGTCCTTGTTTGGGGCATTTTTTGTTAAAGCTACGCCAGATATATTGATGTGAGTGCCACGGTCAGCTTGATTCGGCCAAATAACTTTTACTTTTTTAGCTTGCTGTTGAGTTATTTCATCTTCAGAACTCAACATTCCTGCAAGGTAATAAGTGTTAGCAATAGCGACATCACAAAGGCCTGCTGCTACGGCTTTAATCTGGTCTCTGTCCCCACCTTGTGGAGAGCGAGCAAAATTATTAACTAAACCATTAACCCATTCCTGAGCAGCAGACTCACCCAATTGCGCGATTAATGCTGCCACCATAGATTGATTATAAATATTGCTAGAACTGCGAATACACACCCGGCCTTTCCATTCTGGACTAATTAAGTCTTCTACGTTGGCAATAGTTTGGGCATCAACTCTATCAACTGACACCATCATTGGCCGGGCGCGTAATGATAATCCTAACCAATGCCCCTGCTCGTCACGAAAGTTATTGGGCAATGCAGCAATTGCGGGGGATACCGATATAGTCTGTGTTAACCCTTGTTCTTTAGCTCGATATAAACGACCTACATCTGTTGTTAATAATAAGTCTGCAGGGCTATATTTGCCTTCACTCTTTAAACGAGTGATAAGGTTATCCGCATTGCCAGTGACTAAATTGACTGAAATGCCCGTTTGTTGAGTAAATTTATCTAATAACGGTTTTATCAACGCTTCTTTGCGCGCTGAATACAAGTTTACTTGTTCTGCCATAACGGATGAAGACAGCATAGTGATTATAACAAACATACAGAAAATGATATTTTTCAAAGGTATTCCTACTTTATAAAGACATATGCAAAAAATAGAAATTTGATGTTAATCTAATTGAGAACTATTCTCAATAGCAATTTGTTATTCTTCGTACATCAAATAATGGGTTGGATGCATACCCAAAGACTCATACGTTTTCTGGGCGATAAGGTTTTCTTTTTCTACGTATAACCTAAAACCACATACATTCTGTTGTTGCTCAGCCAACGCTTTAACTTGGGCATACAACTGTGCATAAATACCTTGGCGCCTAAAGTCCGGTGTAATATAGACACTTTGCACCCACCAAAAAACAGCATTGCGCCAATCGCTCCACTCGGTGGTTACCATTAAACTGCCCACCACTTCGCCATTTTGTTCAGCAACCAAATAAAAACCTTTATTACCATCAACAATTAATGCTGATACCCCCTTAGATAAAATGTCTTCGTCTAATTTTTTTTGTTCAGTTTCCCATGCCATTAATTGATTAAACTTCACCAACGACGTTACATCTCCGAGCTTAGCAACCCGTATATTAATTTTTCCCAATTTATTCACACCTTCATTCATGGCTCTATTCACTACTTAGTTAAATTTTAAAAATGACATCTACTGTATTGCCTTTGTTAGTATATTCAACTGAATCGCACAGCTCTTTTACCAGCAAAATTCCACGTCCGTAACTTTTTTCAATACTTTCCGGTGTTGACATATGCCCCTGTTTAAAGCCTTTACCTGAGTCTTTAATTCTGATTGCCAAAGCGTTTTCATGAGGTCGATATTCTGCAGATATAATAATACTGGCGCTCTCTAATGCCGAAAGCCTCTCTTCGCGCGACGTAAAGTACTCAAAAAAACCGTCGTCAGATTCTTTTAATCCTGAATCAAGTTCTAGTACGCCATGTTCTAGGGAATTGTTGTATAGCTCACTCAACACTGTAAAGAGTTCTGAGTGAATTCCATATAAGCTCAGCTGGTTGGTTACTACATTGACTAAATCAACCACAGGATCAGCAGACTTAATATGCTCGGCGTTCAGTTCAATCACAATTTTAATAGGAACCTTGGAAGCAAGCCCCTTTTTTTCAACTGGTTCAAATGGCTGACTAGTAAAAATGACGACTGTAATATCGTCGTTTCGCTGCATTGAGCCAAGATATTCAGTAGCTTTACTGACAAGCCCCTCAACACTGATATTAGGTTGGTTGTTTAACCACGTTTCAATACCCTCATCACCCAGCATCTTACGTTGTTCATTTTCAAGCTCGACAATACCATCGCTATAAGCCACCAGCCTGTCACCAAATTGCATTGCATAACGCTCTACTTCAGATTCAAACTCATGGCTTTCCAATATTCCCAGAGACATATGTCGTGATGCAAAACGCTTGACTATTTTTCCATTAGTATCTTGTAACAACAGGCTAGGCATCCCACCATTCCAAATATCTATTTGCTTTCCGGTGTTATTGATTTCAACAATTGCCGCAGCAAAAAACATATCATCAGGAAGCAACATCAGCAAGTTTTGGTTAATGGTTTCAGCCATTTCCATTAAAGAAAGTCCTTTCTTGGACATCGTATGGAAGGCTTGTGATACTGGCAGTGCCCCAATAGCCGACGCTAAACCATGGCCCGTAAAATCACCAATTAAAAAGTACATTCCGCCAGTGGGACTTTCACTGGCTAAAAATAAATCACCATTAAAATCACTAGCGGGGTTCAAGCAGTAATCAAGGTATCGAGTGAATGATTTCTTAACGGAAAGCGCATTGGTAAAAATATGCTCAACAATTTTATGCTCGCGCTCTATAGAGTTTCGATAAAAAGAAAGTTGTTTATTCTGCTCATAAGCTTTCTGGCTCAATAACCGAGTACGAGCATGAACTCGAATTTTTGCAGCCAAGATAACTTTATCAAACGGTTTGGCAACAAAATCATCTCCACCTACCTCTAAGCATCTAGCGAGTGATTTTTCATCTTCAAGGGCGGTAATAAAAATAATAGGTAAGTAAATATCACCGGCTAACTTTTTTAGTCTTGTAGCGACCTCGTAACCGTCCATACCTGGCATTACAACATCAAGCAATACAAGGTCAGGATTGATACGTTTAGCCAATTCAATCGCCACAGACCCATCCTCTGCTTCAAAAGTATCCATATACCCCTGTTTCTCGAGCATATGTACTAACAAAAAACGATTAAGCGTGTCGTCATCAACAACAAGAATACGCATAGTAAGTTACGAGAGACTATGCAATATCGAATTTTTTGCCAAAACGAGCAATCTGCAGTATTTTTAAAACCTGCGGGCGGCAATGGGTAATTTTAAATGAATTCACTGATTCATGTAAACTTTTTTGCATGTTCAACAACATACCTAAAGCAGAACTATCCATGTATTCAGTTTTTTGTAAATTAATAATAATGCAGTTTACTGCAGCGTTACCCTCTGAATAAGCTAAGCGAAAGTCTTGAACTTTGCCGAAGTCAAATTTTTCTTCTAAATAAATGGTTAATTCTTTACCATCTTCAGAAAACTCTCTATCCAAACTCATGTGATTACCTTATTAGACAAGAAAAAGTATTAGAGCATCTCACTCTAAGTTAATGTTATTAAATAATAGTTTTGCATCTTTGCCTACAAAGAATCACTTTTTTTTATTAGAATAAGAGTCTTCGTGGCTCAGCATCAATATGGTATAGCTTCAAATGAGTGAAAATAGACTGGTGTACAGTACACAAACTGGCCGAATTCAAAATAAAGAACAAAGTAAACCATCAATAATAACAGATGGTATAGTGCGTATACGCCGCGAAACCAAAGGCCGTAAAGGCAAAGGCATGACAACTGTAACGGGGTTGGACTTACCTGAAAAAGAGTTAAAAGACTTATGCAGCCAATTAAAAAAAATGTGCGGAACAGGTGGAGCATTAAAAAGTGGGATAATTGAAATTCAAGGTGACAACCGCGATAAAATCAAAGCAACACTCGAGCAACTAGGCCATAATGTCAAACTAGCAGGTGGTTAATAGCTAGCAGCAATAGAAATGAGGAGTAACAATGCACCGTCTCGCTTTGTCAGAAGTTAGTATCATCTTAGTTGAGCCCTCTGATACACAACGTAAAATTATCATTAAGCAGTTAGCGGCAGCTGATATTCATCACGTAGAAGCTGTAGGTAGCGTTGCACAAGCCATTGAAGCGATTACTAAACACGGTGCAGATTTGGTTGTCAGTGCGATGTACTTCGAAGACGGTACCGGACTAGACATCATTAAGCAGATTAAAAATGATGAGTTACTTGCCTCGATCGCGTTTATGCTGGTTTCAAGTGAAAATCGAGTCGAGAAACTTGAAGAGTTTAAACAATCTGGTGTGGCAGCTATTTTACCCAAACCTTTTACTCCTGAAAATTTATCAACAGCATTGAAAGCGTCACTTGACTTGATCAACTCAGATGAACTGGATTTAGAGTTATTTGATGTACATGAAGTGAGAGTATTGTTGGTTGACGACAGTAAACTTGCACGCAATCATATTCGTAGGGTCTTAAATGGTTTAGGGCTACAAAAAATTCTTGAAGCAGAAAACGGCGCACAGGCACTCACTTTATTAAAAGAAAACACCTTTGATTTGGTGGTAACTGACTATAATATGCCTGAGATGGATGGCAGGGAACTTTCTGAATTTATTCGCTTTAATCCTGAAACTGCACATATACCTATTATTATGGTTACCAGTGAATCAAGCTCCAGTTTACATATGGCAAATATTCATCAAACGGGTGTTAATGCTTTATGTGACAAACCTTTTGAAGTAAATGAAGTGCGCAAAATGTTAGCCTCTTTACTAGGAAAATGAACAAAATAATTAGACGTTATTCATTATTTGTAAGAAACAAAAAAATTGTATTTAAGCAAAACATTGACATACAAGTAGTGGCTTTATAAATTCCTTCACGTAATACAAGTATTTAAACCTCCCTATCGAGAGTTTTTTTTTGAAACAACTAAGTGGACATCATGTCATCATCAGAATTAGAAAAACTTAGAGTCAAAATCACCGAACTTGACACTCACTTATTGACTTTTTTAGCCAAAAGACAGCAATTTACCAATCAAGTCGCTGAAACAAAGATCAAAAATAATATTCCTGTACGTGATCAAAAACGTGAGGAACAATTATTAATTAGGTTGATAAAAGAAGGCAAAAAGCACGGACTAGATGCCCATTATGTCACCCAATTATTTCATGTCATCATTGAAGACTCGGTATTAAACCAACAAGCATTGTTAGCTTCAAGGGCCAACCCTGGTAGCAGCCTGATAGTTAACCGGGTGGCTTTTTTGGGTGACAAAGGTTCTTACAGTTATTTAGCCACACAAAAATATTTTTCTAGGCGTCCAGGTAAACTAGTTGAAATAGGCTGCCAAAGCTTTTTAGAAATCATAAAAAAGGTAGAGACTAACGAAGCTGATTATGCAGTATTACCGATTGAAAACACCTCTTCAGGGAGTATCAATGAAGTTTACGATCAACTGCAACACACTCACCTTTCAATCATTGGTGAACTTACCCATCCAATAAAGCATGCTTTATTAGTTAATCAAGAAACCGATGTCAGTAAAATAAAAACCTTGTACGCCCATCCACAAGTGTTTGCTCAATGTAGCCATTTCCTTGCCGAACTGGGTAATGTCGAAGTTAAGCCTTGCGATAGTACTTCTGCAGCTATGTTGACAGTGGCCGAACTAAATAGAGATGATAGTGCGGCAATGGGTAGTGAAACGGGTGGTATTTTATATGGTTTACATGCCATTAAATCGAACTTAGCCAACCAAAAAGAAAATCACAGTCGCTTTTTTGTAGTTGCCCTCAAACCTGTCCATGTACCATTACAAGTACCTGCAAAAACAACATTAGTCATGTCTACAGTGCAAAAACCCGGAGCTTTAGTTGAAGCTCTGATGGTACTTCGCGACAACAAAATTAATATGACTAAGCTTGAGTCTAGGCCTATAACTGGTAACCCTTGGGAAGAAATGTTTTATCTTGATGTGGAAGGTAATGTTCAAGATGGACCGATGCAACAAGCACTGGAAGAGTTAAGGGCCATGACTCGTTACTTCAAAGTATTGGGCTGTTATCCAAGTGAAGACATAAACCCAACAAAGGTCGCCGCAGTAAGTGCTTTAGCCGAATAGTGGATTCTCTAAGAAGTCACTCTCACAAAAAAACGGGTCAGTTAAACTGCACCCGTTTTTTTAACATCATAATTTGTCTATACTTTAAAACGATCTACCAACTCATGAGTATGAGCAGCTATTTTGGCGAGGTTTTCTGCAGCAGTACTGGTTTGTTTAGAACCTTCTTCCACATCGCCTGCCAGCTCACTGATTTGTTTAACACTGATGACCACCGATTGTGAGGCTTGATTTTGCTCTTCTGTTGCTGATGCCACTGTTTCAGTTAATTGTAAGACTTGATTAAGGTTTTTAGATAATTCATCCATAGCAACCGTGACCAAATCTACCAAATTTATACCATCTGCTGCTGCTGCTGTAGCCCGTTCCATGGAAATCACCGACTTATTTGCGGATTGATTCATCACTTCAACTAGCTTAGAAATTTCAACTGTGCTCTCCTGAGATCGCGTCGCTAAGGCTCTCACTTCATCTGCTACCACTGAGAAACCTCTGCCTGCTTCACCGGCCCTAGCAGCCTCTATCGCCGCGTTGAGAGCCAGTAAGTTAGTCTGATCGGCTATACTGGTGATCACATTAAGAACAGTAGTGATTTGATTGACTTCGTTTTTCAGACTCATAATCACCTTGCTTGAGTCATCAATTAAGTTTACCAACAGCTTAATGTTATCAGCGGCCATATCCGCTCTCTGCATATTTTCTTGTAAACTTGCTTGGGCTTCAATACTTTGTGTATTGGTTTTCTGTGTTGATTGACTCACATCTGCAACTGCCAAAGACAATTGCTCCATAGCCGAAGAAACCATATGGGTTTGGTCACGCTGCTGTGTGGTTTTATTGACACTGTCTAAAGTAATCATACTGAGCTCTTCAGACGCTGAAGACAGACTATCTGCATCAACTTTTACCTGTGAAATAATATCGCGAAGTTGTCCAATAAATAAGTTAAAACCATTAGAAATACGGTCTATTTCTGGAATGCCACAGGGTTTAATTTGAATGGTCAGGTCGCCCTCACCTTCTGATAACTCTTCACATGTTCTTCCCAAACTACTCAGTGGTCGTATAATCCTAGCAGCAAATAACAGGACCACCACTACTGAAACACCGAGGATCAGAAGTGCCTCAATCAAAGTTGAGATGATTAAATTGTTTTTCACTGTAGTGGCCGACCTTAACGCCTCTTCCACATCTAATTCAGCCATCAAGGCATAATTAAACTTACCAATTTTAAGCGGAGTATAAGAAGAGAAGACTTCAACATCTCGGTAATCAACTATACTTTCAAATCCAGTTTTACCTCCTAGTGCTCGTTTAGCTGCCTCTGAGTCAACGGGTTGGATCCCAATGGAGGTGTCTCTTGATCTGATCTCTTTCGCTTGCAGGGGATATTTACTTTCTATCGCTTTTAAATAATTAGGTTTGTCTTCGACAAAAAAACGACTTTCATTTAATAAAACACCACTACTGTTGACTAAATATGTTTCTCCTGACTCACCGAAACCTTTTTCTGACCATAATGCTTGATGGGTTAATAGCTTATTAATCCTGTCCATAGGCATTTGAAAAATCAGTACTGCGATAGGTTTACCTTTAGAATAGATAGGTGTAGAAGCGAAGCCTGCGAGGGCGTCATAAGAGGGTCGATATTTTTTAAATTCACTAAAAAACACCTCACCTTTTTGAGCATTACTTGCAGCAGAAAAGGCTTCGCCAATGCCCGAATCGGTGTACGGCCCAGTCTTGATGCTGGTGGCATAATCCAATTCTTTAAATACACTGTAAACAATATTGCCGTTGTCTATATCTACTATAAAAATATCATAGTAGCCAAACTCCTGCAGAAAATGACGCATATCAGGGTGATATTTATTGTGCAGTTGAGCATAGGGAGAATTGTTACCTAAATCTACTAAGCCGTCTTTTTCACCTAAATCATAGGATGAACCTGCAATAAAGTCATACTGAAAAGCTAAGGCAGTTTGACTCAATCCGTTTAAAGCATTCGCTCCATCAACTAAGGATTCTGGATTGCTGAGGTTATATTGTTGGGTAAAATCTGATGAATAATAACTTTCTAACTGCTTTTGTTGAACGGGATTAACGTTACCTCGTTGCGAAACATACTGGTTAAACGCGGGGATAAAACCTTCTGTCGCGTCGACCAACGAAACGTTAAACGCCTTGGTGCGAATTTGTGATTCAATAAAATTGAAATATTCACCAATGGCTTCACCAGTTTGCACACTTTGTGAAATCAATCGCTCTTTAACTGCTTCAGTCAGGGCTTTATTGGATTCACTTACCGCAACATTTACGGACACGACCCCCATCAAAACTATAGTAGTCAATAAAATAGAAATTATTGCAATCAGTAACCTAGCTTTTAACGACATGTTCTCATCCTTAGCATATTAAATAACCGCTGGTTATTATTACAAGACTGAGAAAATACGACGTAAATCAATAATTAGATCTAAAATATTTTATTTAAATGTTAGCAATCTTCACTTAATGAACGGTCATCATCTGCCTTAAGTAAAAGCTTTCTACTATTGACTAAACATTGCTTGGAATAATCACCAAACCAATTGCCAATTTTTAAAAACTGTTTTATAAACTCAGCTTTGTTGCCTGTTTCGACCAACGCCAAAGCCTGAGTGAATTTCACACTAAATTCAGTTAGCAAGGCAACGCTGTCTTTGTTGTCAAAAATAATATCGGCATATAATGAAGGATCTTGTGCGAATAATCGCCCAACCATCGCCAATTCCAAACGGTAAATAGGCGAACTTAGGGATATTAATTGCTTTAAGTCAGGATTTTCACTGGCTAAGTGCGAGCCGAACACAAAGCTACAAAAATGCCTCATGACCTGAATAAACACCATAGCATCATCATGCTCTTTAGCCGTGGTCTGCTGCAATATACCACCCCATATACGAATTTGCTGCAATAGCCATTCATACTGTTCGGCATCACGACCATGGCATACCACCACTACCTGTTTAACCAAGCTAGCGACATCAGGCCCGAACATAGGATGTAGACCTAACACTGGCCCTTTATGTGCGGCCATCATGGCAGCTAGTGGTTTTTGTTTGGTACTGGTGATATCAACTAATACACAATCTAAGGGTAAGTCTGTCAGTTTGGATATTATACTCTCGGTTAACTTGATGGGCACTGCGACTAATACTAAGCCGGCATCACTGAGAATAGAATCGGCTTTCGGCCAGTCGTTTGGTTCAAGCAACTGGACTGAATAGCCACTGCGTTTAAACATATCAACAAAAATTCTACCTAAAGCGCCTGCACCACCTATGACCACAATCTTCTGAATCTTGGGATTAGTACACAAATACTCAACATTTTGAGTATGATAAGACTCGCGCATGATCCTGCGTAACAAATCTTCAATTAAAATCGGAGATACATTTTGTTGTTCCGCTTCTACTCGTCTTTTGGCAATCAGTTCAGCTTCACGCTCAGGCACGTAAATAGGTAAGCCAACCTGACTTTTATATTTACCTACCTTAGCGGTTATTTTAGCCCGCTGTGCCAATAACTTAACTAACTGGCTATCAATTTCATCAATTTGTTGTCTCAGCTCACTAAGTTCATTGGGTGATACGGGCATAAGGCTTCCTAAACTTCGGTGTCGTTTAATCTATTTAAGCGCATAGGTAAGACTGTTATCAACTTATCTCGCATGTGATTAATCAAATCTTCTGTAGATTGCCAGTTGATGCAACCGTCGGTTATCGAAACACCATATTCTAAATCAGCAAGCGTTTTACCCGAGCTACTTTGATTACCATGATTCAAATGACTTTCTAACATAATACCTATAACCGATTCATTACCTTCAAGAATTTGGTTAACCACATTTTTAGCTACCAAGGGCTGTCGGCGAAAGTCTTTGCTAGAATTCGCGTGACTGCAGTCGATCACTAAGCCTGCACTCAACTTCACATTCTCCAATTCAGCTTCACAGTCAGCTACACAGACAGAATCATAGTTAGGCTGTTTACCACCACGCAATATGATATGACCGTCTGGGTTACCTTGGGTAGTAATCACACTCACTTGCCCTTGACCATTAATACCCATAAAACTATGACCAGAAGCAGCTGATTGCAGTGCATTAATGGCAATGCCTAAACTGCCATCCGTACCATTTTTAAATCCCACGGGCATAGACAAGCCACTGGCCATTTCTCTATGGGTTTGTGATTCAGACGTACGTGCACCTATTGCAGACCAACTAAACAATTCCGCCAAATATTGGGGGCTAATGGGGTCGAGAGCTTCGGTGGCGACGGGTAATTCAAGTTCTGCCAACCAAATCAATAACTCTCTGGCTTTACGTAAGCCAGTCTCGATATCAAAGGTATCGTTAATATGTGGGTCGTTGATCAATCCTTTCCAACCGACTGTAGTGCGTGGTTTTTCAAAATAAACTCGCATCACAATGTACAGCGTGTCTTTACAGCTCTCGTGTAACTCTTTGAGCTTAAGCGCATATTCTTTTGCTGCTTCAATGTCGTGTATGGAACAAGGACCACATATCACTAAAAAACGATGATCTTTGCGATGCAAAATATCACTAATAACTTGCCTTGATGATTGAACAACTTGTAAAGCTGATTCGCTCACTGGTAATTCAGACTTTAACTCTTGAGGTGTCACTAATACTTTTTCAGAGGAAATATTAATGTTGTTGATGCTGTCACGTAACATGATTTGACTCTTTTAAAATAAACTAAAATTTGGCATTGGCTCAACTCATAAGGAGACCCATAACACCTGACATTTCTATAACACCGACACAATGTAACGATTTAAATACACCGGGCACTTTATTTTTTTTCGAAATTGAATTGACTTTTTAACAGCTAATAAATTTAACAACAAGTTTTAATTACCTTTATTAGGTTGCCTGCTTGTTTTTCAAGCAATACATCCATAAACACAGCCAAATCAATAGATCTTAAAACGAGATACGATAAAGCAGAAATTATCTAAATAACTGAAAGAAGCTACCTCTTACAAAAGTAGCCAATATAACGATTATCCTTAGGGGTAGACATAACTTGATTGGATCCCAAGTGGCATACCCAGTCCCCAGTAAGCGAGTAAAAATACCGACCAAAGCAGCAAAAGACTAATGGAATAAGGCAACATTAATGATAGAAGCGTGCCTATGCCTGTTGACTTAACATAACGTTGGCAATACACCACGACGAGAGGAAAATAGGGCATCAAGGGTGTAATTATATTAGAAGACGAGTCACCCACTCTATAAGCCGCTTGAGTCAAGTCTGGCGAAATATTTAGCTGCATCAGCATAGGCACGAAGATAGGCCCCAATAAGGCCCACTTAGCAGAGGATGAACCCACAAACAAATTCACAAATGCGGTCAAAAAGATAATACCCACTATTGTCACCATACTGGGTAGTGCCAGTGTTTTTAATACCTCAGCCCCTTCAATTGCCAACAATGCTCCTAAGTTTGACTTACCAAATGCATCAATAAACAATGAACAGAAAAAAGCCATCACTATGTAATAACTCATGCCTTGCATGGCTTTCGTCATGGTATCAATCATATCTTTGCTTGACTTAAAAGTACCTGACATGAAACCGAACACGACACCTGGTAATAAAAATAACAAAAAGATGATTGGCACAATAGATTGCATAATGGGTGCAGTAAATGATGTTAACTCACCAGTAGGAGCTCTGAAGGGTGAAGAGTCAGGATATAAAACGGCGACCAAAGCAATAAGTCCTCCTAACATTGTTAAGGAGGCAAATTTTAACGCCCGACTTTGTTTTGCATTTAATTCATCAAACTTCGGAATATCAGCAGGATCGCCATCAACTTCAACTTCTTTTAAGCGAGGTTCAATGACTTTATCGGTTAAATACCAGCCGATACTCACTACCAATAAAGTTGATGCAGAATTAAAAAACCAATTGTTAAGCGGGTTTATTTGCATCTCAGGGTCGATAATTTGCGCTGCACTCTGGGTAAAACTTTGCAGTAAAGGGTCAATAGCCGACGGGATAAAGTTAGCACAAAAACCACCACTTACCCCCGCAAATGCAGCAGCAATACCCGCTAGCGGATGCCTACCCATCGCATAAAAGATAACGCCTGCGAGTGGAATAACCAACACATACCCAGCATCGGTGGCGGTATGACTAACAATGGCCACTAAGACCACCATGGGTGTTAGCAGTGTCTTGGGTGTTGAGTCGAGCATCCGTTTCAAACCAGCACTAATAAACCCTGAATGTTCTGCCACTCCTACACCTAACATAGCGACCAACACGACACCTAAAGGAGCAAAACCAGTAAAGATAATGACCATTCTAGATAGAAAGTCTGCCAAGGAATCGCCCGTTAATAAGTTATTCACCACAACAGCTTCAGCCGTTCTTGGATCTATCGCACTAAAAGTGAAGTTTGATAATATGGCTGACAAAACCCACACCACAACCAAACAAAACAAAAAAATAATGGCAGGATCAGGTAACTTATTTCCGACCCTTTCAACCTTGTCCAATGCGCGCATTGTCCAACTAGCTTGACTCGACATAAAACAACTCCACCTTTTCACTATATGAAATATTATTTACCTGAAAAACATTTTGCCACAACGACTAACAACAGAGAATATATAAACAGCAATACATATTCTTTGCTTATTCTTT
>Ga0307488_10000256_pt1 | contig 42294 bp, 58 predicted proteins | sample SB02metaG_FD_202248 | JGI IMG/M metagenome (GOLD analysis project Ga0307488, IMG submission 202248) | Sea-ice brine microbial communities from Beaufort Sea near Barrow, Alaska, United States - SB 0.2 | ecosystem: Environmental > Aquatic > Marine > Coastal | place: USA: Alaska | collected... | reverse complement strand
GTAGTTCGAACTCCGTTAAGCGAAAATATTTGGGTTGAAAAATGTGCGCGCTTCTTCCGTTCTCAGATAGATCAAAAGAGCCCTAAAAATGGCTGGTGAATATTTCTGCAACAAGGTCGAGTTCGCCCGGTTCATGGGGCTTTCAGTGCGATCTCTCGATAGGTTGATAGATCAAGGCATGCCGGTTTCTCAGAAAGGCAAGAAAGGCAAAGAGCTGAGAATTGACACCTCTACGGCTGTGACCTGGTACGTTGAGCATAAAGCGCACAGCCTCGGTTTCATTCGGCCAGATGGCGGCGAGGACATGGAGTTTGACAACAACTCCGCCCGAAACCTCGTCTACGTTGAGCAGCACAGAAAGCTCAAACTGGAGAACGATAAAACTGAAGGTGAGCTGATACCGTGCGAAGAAGTGGACATGCTTTTTAATAACGCCATCACCATGCTGGCGGGTCAGCTTGATGGCGTCGCCGGCAGAGCTTCGAGCGGTGATGCAGTACTGAGGCAAAAACTACTTGATGAACACAGACGAATCCGTGGCGCTTACGCCAATGCACTCGCAGCTTACGCAGCTGATCAGCAGGGCATCGAACCTGATGATGCCGCCGCCGAGTCGGGCGGCGTGGCAGTGGGCGAAGGATAAGCGAGAGCTTCCTCCGGGCAGCGCGGAGCCCGGCCCGTTCAACCCTCACAGAGCCCCTTGGGTTATCGGTATCACCGAGGCGATCCGTAACCCGCGCTACAACAATGTTGTCGGTGTAATGGGGTCGCAGATGTCCAAGACCGACGGCTGCATTCTCAACGCAATCGGCTGGAAACTCGACGACGATCCACAGCCGATCCTTTACATCGGCCCAACACGTAAAAACACCGAATCAATCAGTCGGGACCGCGTCGGCAAAATGATCATGGGCGTGCAAAGCCTAAAAGAAGGCCTGCTTTCCGGCAAGCAAGACAAGATAGCCGAGAAGTTTGTAAACGGCGTCAGACTGGGCTTTGGCTGGGCTGGCTCTGCAACAGAGTTGGCGTCACACCCTGCATTTTATGTATTTATTGATGAGAGAGATAGGATGGGCGGTGACGTGGAGGGTGAGGGCGACGTTAACACGTTAGCAGATGCTCGTACTGCGACATATGACGGCTGCACAGTGACAACATCAACGCCGCTCATAGGCGACGTGGAATGCATAATCGACGACGACACAGGCCTTGAGCGCTGGGATGTATCCGACAACGTTGCATCACCGACCTGGCGATTGTGGCAAGAAGGCACCCGTCATGAGTGGGCGTGGCCATGCCCTACGTGCTTCGAGTATTTTATACCAAGATTCAAGCTCTTAGCGTGGCCCGAAGATTCAACACCGCAGCAGGCATTCAAGGAATCAAGAATAACGTGCCCGCATTGCGGCGAACTGCATGATGACTCTAGGAAAGAATGGATGAATGATCGGGGCGTATTCGTAGCGCCCCGGCAAAAAATCAAGGCTCACAGCGAAGATGTTGAAGCGGTAGAAATACGAAACATTGACTCAACAGACTTATATGAGCAGATCACATACGGAGACTTTCACCCGACGGCAGAAGAGTCAACAGACGCTACGTTCTGGGTGTCTGGTCTGTGCAGCCCATGGAGATCTTACGGGCACAGAGCCCGAACGTTTCTGAACGCAGTACGGTCAAATGAGCCAGGCAGAATACAAGCTGCAATAAACACAGGCTTCGGCGAGCTATACAGGCTCTCAGGTGATGCCCCAGACTGGCAGCAACTAAGAGAGCTGATAGAAGACTACAGAGACGGTCAAGTCCCTGACGGCGTTAAGGTTGTAGTGTGCAGCGTCGATGTGCAAAAAGAATCGCTGTACTACGTCGTGCGCGGCTTCGGTGTCAATTACGAAAGCTGGCGCATCGAGGCCGGGCAGATCTTCGGAAAAACCGACCAGGATTACATCTGGAATCAACTCGCCGATCTGCTGCAGAAAAAGTTCGACGGGTTCCCGATTTACAGGATGCTCATCGACTCAGGCTACAAACCCGGCGAGAAGAGCAACCCTAAAAATCAGATTTATTACTTCTGTCGTAGGTTCCATGGCTGGGCATTCCCGATCAAAGGGCAGGAAAGAATGGATAAGCCCCTGCGACCATCAAAGATAGATGTGAACTACAGGGGGAAAATCATTAAAGGCGGCCTTCAGCTTTGGCATTTAGATTCGGACTATTTCAAAAGTTTTGTACATGCAAGGCTGGAGTGGCCAGAAGACCAACCGGGTCGATTTCATTTATCACAAGACACTGACGATGACTACCTCAAGCAAATCACCGCAGAAGCTAAGATCATCAAGCCTAGCGGCCATGTCGTCTGGGTTAAGATCCGAAAAGATAACCATTACTTTGACTGCGAATATATGAACTTTGCAGGCGCGCATATGCTGGGGGTTGAGAGATTATCTCTCGCGTCTAAATCGGCCAAGCCATCCTCAAGCGGTGGCTCATCAGGTGTTACAGTCAAGCGTAAACGTATAAAATCAAAAGGAGTTAGGCTCTAATGAGCGAAGAGCTAGATGACGCAAAGAAGCAGCTGACAGCGTGGAAAGAGGCGTCGATCCGCGTATCCAAACGCCAAAGCTACACCGTGAACGGTCGATCAATCACGTTCGCAAACACAGCAGAAATAAAAGATATGATCACCTACTGGCGCAGCGAAGTTAACAGATTAACACGCGGCGGAATCAGAGTGAGAAGGGTTAAGTTCATTGACTAAAAAACTCAAAGTAGAGCTTAATTGGCTCGATAAAACCATTATGAAGCTCGCGCCGATACACGGCCAGAAGCGATTCATGGCGCGGGCGCACATGGCAATGGCGGGCGCCTACACTGGCGCCTCAAGATCCCGTAAATCCCTGGACGGCTGGAACTCATCGGGCGGCGACGCAGACGGAGACCTGCTGCCAGACTTGCCTTATTTGCGCGAACGATCACGAGACCTATGCCGCAACAACCCATTAGCAGCCGGAGCAATCAACACAAAGGTGACCAATATTGTCGGCACCGGCTTACGAGTCCAATCACAAGTAAAAGCCAAGTTCCTCGGATTAACACCAGATCAAGCTAAAGAATTTCAGGAGAACGCCGAGCGAGAATACAATCTCTGGGCAAGCTCAACCGAATGCGATGTCGAACGAACGCAGAACTTCGCGCAAATACAAGAAACCGCGCTTCGTTCAACATTCGAAAACGGAGACGTGTTCGCGCTGTTGCCCTTTATTGAGCGCGCGCCGTTCCCCTACGGAACAAAAATACAGCTCATAGAAGCTGATCGCGCCTGCAACAAAGACTTTGAGCCTGACAGTGATAGGCTCGCCGGCGGTGTAGTCAAGGACGAGTGGGGCGCACCCGTTAAATATCAATTTATGCGCGCACACCCCGGCGACCACAAAACATCGAAGGCGCTACAATGGGATGAGCGCGATGCATTCGGCAGCACTGGCCGTAGAAACGTGCTGCATATTTACAAAAAACTCAGGCCTGGGCAAACTCGCGGCGTACCGGACTTGGCACCTGTGATAGAGGCATTGAAACAGATAGGCCGGTACACAGAAGCCGAATTGATGGCGGCCGTCGTGTCCGGGATGTTCACGGTATTCATAGAGAGCGAAGCGGGAGAAGGCTTGGCGCCGTTCGAGACTGAAGACACGGGCGGTGACGGAGACTATGAGCTTGGTAATGGGGCGATAATGGAGCTTGCGCCAGGTCAAAAGGCGTCATCTCAAAACCCAGGCCGACCCAATTCGGCATTTGACCCCTTTGTTCTCGCAATAATTAGACAGATCGGTATGGCTCTTGAGTTGCCGTTCGAGATCCTAATCAAGCATTTCACGGCCAGCTATTCCGCGTCACGTGCCGCCCTTCTAGAGGCCTGGCGCATGTTTAAATCTCGACGTCGATGGCTTGCTGATATGTTGTGCCAACCCGTATACGAGGCCGTGATAACCGAGTCCGTAATGCGGGGCAGACTCTACGCGCCTGGATTTTTAGAAGACTACACAATACGTCAATCGTACCTAAACACAACTTGGGCCGGTGACGCTCCGGGGCAGCTCGACCCGCTCAAAGAGGCCAACGCCGCAAAAGTACGCATCGACGAAGATCTTTCAACAAGGACAAGAGAGTGCGCCGAGCTGACCGGTGAGGACTGGGACAGCGTAGTTGATAAGAGAGCCCAGGAGGAAGATAAACGCGGACATTCACAGCCTGAAGCGGGCCCCACTGAAAACATCGAGGAAGATGATGACAGCGACGAACAAGACCGAGAAGACGAAGATTAGAGCAGCAGATTACGCGCTCAGAGAACCCTGGGCAATACGTGAAGACGCGCTTGAGAATATCATAGCAATCGCTGATCGCCGTATTGATGTAGAAGCTGTCGAAGCCAGGATGGGAAAACCGCTTGAGAATACCCGAACGGTTTCGATGCGCGGCGATATTGCTGTTATTCCAGTTTTAGGCCCTATTTTTAGGTACGCAAATATCTTCACAAGAGTTTCTGGCGCGACTTCTCTAGAGACGCTCGCTTTAGATTTCAACACCGCGCTCGATAATCCGAAAGTGAGCGGGATCGTTCTAGAGATTGATTCGCCGGGCGGTATGGCTGCCGGAATATCTGAATTCGCTGACATGGTGCGCGCATCATCAAAGCGCGTGACAGCGTACGCTTCCAACAACGCGGCGAGCGCTGCGTATTGGATCGGGGCAGCAGCTAAAGAATTTTACATATCAGATACCGCTCAGCTTGGCTCTATTGGCGTCATATCTGGAATCCGCAAAGAGAGCGATCCGGGCGTGGTGCAGTTCATTAGCTCACAGAGCCCTAAGAAGCGGCTCGACATGGAAAAAGATGACGACCGAGGCGCGATGCAGAAAACCATCGATCAGATGGCTGATGTATTCGTCGATAAAGTTTCAAAATTTCGCGACGTAAGCCGTGAGACCGTCCTGTCCGATTTTGGGCAGGGCTGGGTGTTAGTGGGGGAGCATGCGGTGAAAGCCGGTATGGCCGACGGTGTAAGCTCCCTCGAATCCGTAATAGCCGGATTATCCGGTACAACAGCAACGAAAGAGGCATTTAAAATGAAGCCAGAAGCTGTAAAGCCGGAGTCAACCCCGGCACTTACATTGGAAACTCTCAAAGCAAACCACTCAGCAATCTATGATCAAGCGTTCGCAGAGGGCGCCACGGCAGGCAGCGACAAGGAGCGAGAGCGCATCCAGTCTGTTGAGTCAGCGGCTTTGCCAGGTCATGAGAAGCTGATCTCATCGCTGAAGTTCGACGGGAAAACAACGGGCGCTGAGGCGGCTCTTGAGATCGTAAAAGCCGAGCGTGAAAACCGCGCACAGGGGCTTCAGAGCTTCGGAAGTGAGGCGCCGAAACCTGTCGCGCAGCCCGCAAAAGACGACCTAAGCTCGAATCATAAAGCCGATGAAGATGACGGCATGTCAGATGATGACAAGGCAAAAGCAAAATGGGGCAGAGATTCAGAGCTTCGCGCTGAATTCGGTGATGATTTCGAAGCATACAGCGCATACGAAAAGGCTAACGCAAGCGGCTACGTGAAAGTACTCAAGAAATAACCCCTAAACCAGTACAGCACACTCTTATTCACAACTAAATTAGGAGCTAGGAATAATGGCTTTATCAAACGATGAACCACGCGAATACATGGTAGGCGATATTCGTGAATACCCGATCGAGGCCGGTGAGATCTGCTATGAGGGCGCCGCAATCGGTGAGAATGGCTCTGGATACTCTCGCGCACTGAATGCCGCCGACGTCTTCCAGGGATTCGCAGAAGAACAGGTCGATAACAGTACCGGTGCAGCCGGAGACAAGAACGTCCGCGTAAAAACTCGCGGCAGTGTACTGCTAGAGATAGCCGCTCTGCCTATCACCTCGAACGACCGGCCAGCTGTATACGCATCTGACGACGGAACCTTCACTTTGACCTCGACCAGCAATAGCCTCATCGGCTATGTATCACAATGGAAAGAGACGGGGTTGGCTCACGTCGAATTTGATGCCGCCCTAGTGCGAGCTGCTCTACAAGCGTAACAAAGCAACCACCTGTTTAACCAGAGTTTAATTTAAAACCAATTCAGAGGAATAGATTCATGAAGCGAATCACGAGCCGCGCGGTGATCGGCGAATTCTACAAAACGTTAAACGCGGGAACCGGCGCACGCTGGATCAACCCGATATCTATGTATTTCACATCGGACCAAGACTCGGAGGAGTATGCATGGCTCGGCATGGCGCCAACGCTGCAAAAATGGATTGGTGGCCGAAATGCGAAGGGGTTCCGTGAAAACGGCCTGACAATCGAAAACCTGCATTTTGAGGCAACGATTGAGGTTCTTGTGCGCATGATGCGTCGAGACAAATCCGGGCAGGTGATGGTTCGTATCCGAGAGCTTGCGCGCCGCGCAAACACCCATTGGGCCAGCTTGCTGACCACTCTGATACAGAACGCTGAATCACAGGCGTGCTACGATGGCCAGTTCTTCTTCGATACAGACCACGAAGAAGGGAAAAGCGGCACCCAAAGTAATGATATCACCACGGATATCTCCACATTACCGGCCCAGGTACATGGCACAGCCGCCCTGCCGAGCCCCGAAGAGATGCAGCAAGCTATCATCAAATCTGTTGTCCAGATGATCGGCTTCAAAGACGACCAAGGCGAGCCAATGAATGAGGACGCGACGAGCTTTCTTGTGATGGTCCCGTTGAGCATGTATATACCCGCTACAAATGCAATCAGCATTCCGCGAGTTGCTGGCGTCTCTGCTCAAAGCGACATGCCTGACAATATCAACATCCAAATAGAGGCGAATCCGCGCCTTACTTGGACTGATAAATTCGCAACATTCAGGACGGACGGCGAAGTCAAGCCGATGATACGACAGGAAGAGACCGGCGCAATCATGAAGGCCAAGGCAGAAGGCTCGGAGTTTGAGTTTGACAATGATGCTCATCAGTACGGTATCGATACATGGCGAAATGTCGGGTACGGGTATTGGCAGCACGCTGTACTTAATCAGCTCGTTTAAATCAAGCGTACAGAGCGAAACAAAAAAGATAGGCCAGGCGTAGACCTGGCTTTAATATTTGAGGTGGTTATATGAAAGTCTATGAAGTAAGGACCCCAGTCACGCTAAAGCATGGCCGGATAGCATTTGACGAAGATGAGAAAAGCAAAGGTAAGTCGCTTGTTTCTCGGCTTGGCTCTTCTTTAAAGCCTTTAAAAGGCAAAAAAGGGGAGTATCAGATTACCGCTGATATATGCTTAAAAAGAGGTGTTATCTTCGCCTTCGATGGTAATTTGAAGCCGCTACTAGGGAAGCATTTAGTTTGTCTTGACGCACCTGAAGCTGCCGCCTCTGAAGATGCCGGCGGCGAACCTAAAAAATAGGTAAACCATGTTCGAGGAAGATTTGACGCTATTCTTTGAAAAAGATGAACTTGCCGATGAGATTGTCATTAGGAAAAGCGGCGAGATCATCGTAGGGATGATTGAGAATGACTACGTTGATATTGACTCTATCTCTGGCAGTAATCCTGTCTTGGTGTGCGCAACATCAGATTTATACGGACTTAGAAGGGGCGACATCATCGAGCATGGAAGCATTGCCTACGTATTCATTAAAGATGAGCCGGACGGCACAGGCGTATCTCGCGCAATACTGGAGCAGTGATGAACAGAGCGGAAGCAATACTGGAATCGATCTTGAAAACATTAAGAGATCTAGAGTCTACGCAGTGCAACATAGAGCGCGATCGGATTTACCCCCCTGAAGATCTACCGGCTCTATCAGTAAACCAGGGCAGCGAAACCCCGGCAGGCGAGAGTACAATGCAGTTTCAAGACGTGATTCTTGATGTGTCTGTTGAGATCTATCTAAAATCATCAGCATTGAATACGCTATTAAACACTATTAAAAGTGAGGTCTACGCAGCGCTACTCTCAAGCCCGCAATTAAACCTCCCGTTTGTGCTCAACACGCATTGGCGCGGGGATACCGCACCGGACGTGAGCGGAGACGCAGAAAGGCCCACGTCACGCTGTAGAATGCGTTTTGAGGTGCATTATCGACACTCATACACGAGTAAAGAGGAATAACCATGCCGGACGAACAGCAGCCCAGACGCCGCACGTACAGCATCAAAAAGGGCGGCACACGCACAACAGCCCCGAAGCCGCCAAAACCGCCTAAAGACGAGGTAAAACAGAATGCTGATAAACCGTGAAGTGATCCTTGCGAAAATTGAATCTACATACAACACAGACTCCAGCCCAGGTGCCGGTGACGGAATTCTCATCGAGGCGCCATCGTGGACCCACGAGAATGCATCAATGGTCGAGCGCGCAGTTGTAAAGGGCACGTTAGGCAAGCATCAGAGCATTTACGCCGGCAACATGAAGGGCGTATCATTTGATGTTGAGATCAAAGGCTCAGGCGCAGCAGGCACGGCCCCAGAAGTCGGACCACTCTTGCGCGCGTGCTCTCTCGGTGAAACAATTGTAGGCTCTACGAGCGTGACTTACGCCACCGTTTCAGATTCTCAAGAATCCATCACTCTCTACTACTACAGTGACGGATTGCTGCATAAAATCACCGGCGCGATGGGCAACGCCTCTTTTGATATGTCTTCAAACGGCATTGGTAAAATCAATTTCACGTTTCTAGGGCATGATGCGGGGCACTCTGACGCTTCGCTCGTCTCAGGCAGTTATGATGCAACAGTACCGCCGCCTATCATCAATGTACCGTTCAGTATTGGCGGCTACTCAGCAGCTATTGCAGCGCTATCAATGGACTTGGGTAACAGCGTCACAGCTCCCCCCGACATGTCATCAAGTGACGGTTTTGGTGATGTCATCATAAACGCACGCGACGTCAGCGGCTCGTTTGATCCAGCTCAAGTGCTCATTGCCCAAAAAGATTTCATCGGCGAATGGAAAGCAGGGACCACGGGCAGCTTAACAACGGGTGTAATCGGCAGCTCGGCGGGTAATCGATACGCGCTCACATGCCCAGCAGCATATTACCGCGAAGTAAGCCCCGGCGACCGCGAAGGTTTACGCACGTATGAGATCGGGTTCGCCGCTGCAGAGGTTAGCGGAGACGATGAATTTTCACTAGTATTTACATAAGTAGAGGCTTGAAATGACAATTAATGCAATCAGAAAACTAGATCACGAGTGGTACGAGCCAGAGCGCGACGATCTGGACTCAGAAGAGGCCCAGCTACCTGGCGCTGAGTATTCGGGGTTTAAAATACGGCCTTTAACCGGCTCTGAACTGATGGATGTATCCGATGTGCAGGGGCTTACAGGGCATCAAAAATCGATAATGTTCGCTATGTCCGACTGGCGGAACTTTGCCGACGGCGAGAAGTTCAAGCTAACCAGCGCGCTCAAGCTGATCCCAGCAAAGTATCAGGTGCGGATCGGTAAACGTATTTTAGAGATTTCAGACTACAGCGGCGAACAGCAAAAAAACTAATAATCGCAATTGAGGTCAGCAGGAACGCAAAAGACTACAATTGCGAGAAATGCCCGCACAGGCACTGTGATTCTGATAGACAGATTCCCGGCTCGAACGGTCCTGCTCCGTTCCCTAAGTGGGCCATACCTAATGTTATCGAGACAAACACATGCTTGCTCCCCATGATCACAGAAGAGTCCAACATGTTCTTGCGCCTGCATAAACATTACAAAAACGGCTACCTACCATTTTCCGGCGGCCTACTGGATCAGCCTCACGTTTTTCTTTGCGCTATGGAGACAATTGATGGGTATTAATGCCGCGTATAAATTCGCAATAAGTGCGAAAAATGATACAAAAGGGGCTTTTGATGCAATCAACAAAGACCTGCAAAAATCAAACGTAAACATCAGCGCAATGAAGCAAGAGATGCGCTCTCTCACTAACGCAGCCGGCATGGGCCTTGTTGGCGGCCTGGGCGCTGCGGTTGGCGGCATAGGAACCATGCTCGTTCAAACCGCTGACGCCGCGAGAGAGATACAGAACCTAAGCGATATAGCCGGAGTCACAAGTGAAACACTGCAGACTGTAGCGTACGGGGCCAAAGCGTTTGGCGTTGAGCAGAGCGATGTGTCAGACGTATTAAAAGACGTGAATGATAAGCTCGGGGATTTCATGCAAACCGGCGCCGGGCCAATGGTTGATTTCTTCGAACAGATTGGACCCAAGGTCGGCGTCACGGCTGATCAGTTCAGAAATCTGAATTCGGCTGATGCGCTGCAACTTTACGTCTCAAGTCTCGAAAAAGCCAACGTTTCACAGGCTGAAATGACATTTTATATGGAAGCAATCGCTAGTAACTCTACCGCACTTTTACCTCTATTTGAAAAAAACGGTGAAGCGCTGGCGGCACAGGCCGAAGAGGCGGAAAAGCTCGGTCTTGTGCTCTCCAATACAGACGTTGCTATGCTCGACATGGCCGATAAACAAATGGATAAAGTAGCGGGCTCTCTGAAATCATTCTCAAACGAGATAGCAACAGAGTTCGCGCCGATAATGCTTGAGCTATCCAATGAATTCTTAAACATGGCAAAAGAGGCCGGTGGTTTCGGCTCAATAGCAACACGAGTCTTTGATGCATCAATCAAAGCCGTGGGCTACCTCGGCAACTCTATTCGGGGCCTTGAAGTCATATGGCACGGTCTGAGATTCGTCGCGGTAACGTTCATTGAGGAGAGTATACGCCTCTTTGAGCAGTTTGAAACAGCGGGGAGGGCGGCTATCAACTGGATACCAGGCGTTGAGGTGTCAGCAGAATCAGCAATAGGAAATATGAGGCAGTCATTTACTAATGTACGACATTCAATAGAGCAAGATATTCACGAATCACTAATGAAGCCGATACCGTCGGAAGCCATCACGCTATGGGCCGAAGAGGTTAAAACAAAATCTGAGGAAGTGGCCCGAACTATTGCCGCCGCTAAAGATGGGCGCATTGATAACGGCGCTGGTGGCGTTGTTGGTTTTGACGCTGCAAATGATCCCGAAGTTTTGGAAGCACAGGCGCGCATGCAAGAACTGCAGCTATTAAAAGACGTGCAGCTACAAACGGATCTAGAAAATGAAGAGCTGCAGCATCTATCAAGCGTTGAGCGTTTGCGCGCTCAGCTAGAAGAGAAAGAGATCACAAGGCAAGAGTTCTATGACCGTGAGCTTGCTCTTATCGGAAAATGGAACGCCGGCATACGTAAAGTCAACGACAAGAAATCAAAGGAGGATTTGAAAAACGACAAAACCTCTTTTTCGGGGCGTCTCGGAATGCTGCACGAATTCGCCAGTTCAGCGTCTGAGGTATCAGACGACATGCTGAAGGTTTCACAGATAACCGGAGCAGCGCAGGCGCTAATAGCGACATTTCAGGGGCAAGCGGAAGCTCTGAAGCTAGGGTTTCCCCAAGGCCTGATTGCAGCCGTAAAAGTCGGCGCGGCGGGCTTCGGCTTTGTTAATGCGATAAAGAGCACAACAAAGGGCTCCAGCGGCTCCCCGTCGTCCGGCGTCACGTCCCCTACATCGCTGGGGTCACAATCGAACGGCGTAAATCAGCCGCCCTCATCATCCGGAAATACACAAACATTCGAGCCGCAGCAAGTGACAAACGTGACAATGATCATCGAGCCAGACTCAGACGTATCAGACAAAAAGCTGCGTAAAATAATCGATGGCGTCGTGGACCAGGTCGAAAACCTCAACGTTGAATACATAGCGAGAAGCTGATGGCCGCATTCTATTATGACAATCTCTTGCGCTCCGCTACCGTTCTGAGCGAAGACACAGCAACAGATTTTGAAGTCGAGCGCGGCCTCGATGGCCGCACGTCAACTCAGGTCGGGATGGAAACCGGCGCGAACAGAGATCTCGTGTTCGATTTCGGCAGCGCTAAATCATTCAGCCATGTTTGCGTTGCAAACCACAACCTCAACGGGGCGACTCTTACAGTAGCCGGTTCATCTGATAACGCCACTTACACGACAGTAGGCACAATCGCATATGACAACGATTATGTTCGGGTGGATGCAGTTACGTCATCGAGCTATCGCTATTTACGGCTCAGATTCAGCGGCCACGCCTCCACGATCTACATAGCAGACATATTCGTCGGCCAACCGCTTAGCCTGCTCTACGGCATCCCGCACGGCTTCACCCCGCCCGAGCAGGCCGACCAGGACGAGATCCAGGCGCACATGACCGGCGGTGGCTCACTAGTGGGCATCAGCATCAAACAAAAGCCAAAAAGGATCAGGCTCGCTCTAAACGATTACCCTGCATCGTGGTTTAAATCAAATTGGCTCGCATTCACTGAGAGCATGAAAATCTACCCCGGCTATTTCCTCTGGAAAGACGGCGAGCGCGCAATGTTTTTCACTTTCGATCGGCTCATTGGCATTCCTGCGTTTCGCGGAAATATACGGCAATCAATCAATTTAAATATGATCGGATTCGTTGAATGAGTTTTGAAACAGAAGCCGCGAAACTGTCACGCCATCCGTTCTGGATTGTGAAGCTGGAGCTGGATGCATCAATCAGCCCTGGCGGATCAGAGTACCACTGCAGCGGGCGACCACCGCTCGGCTACATGTTCCACCCATCGATAAACGATAACGGCATTGATACATCACCGACGCGCATGGGCATTGGCGCGGGCTTTGGTCGGCTTGGCCGCGTAACGATTAATTTTCAGGATTTTACATGGGGTGAAAATGGTACGTATTGGGCGAAACTATTCGCAGAAAACCCCTACCGACTAGACCGAAAACTGAAATTATACACCGGCTTTTATGACGGCAAAAACTTCGATTGGAACAACTTCAGAGAGCAGCTCTATTTCATCAAAAAGGTCACCGGGCCAAACTCAACAGGGCGAGTCACGATACAAGCAGACGACCCGCTCACGCTAATAAATCCGGAGCAATCAAGCACGCCAACAGCACCCAACGCTAAATTATTCGCAGACATCACAGCGACGCAAACCGGAACAATCAACATCACCGACAATACCGATTTTGAAGCAACCGGCGGGATAGTCGATCTAGACGGGGAGTTCGCAAGATACACGGCCACATCCGGCGCTGATTCGCTTGTTGTCAGTGAGCGCGGTGTCTATGGGTCAAAGTCTGACGAGCACTCAGAGGGCGATCAAGTGAGCCCCTGCTATGATTTTGATAAACAAAACGCTGTCGATGTTATTCGAAACCTAATCGATAAATTCACGCCAATTCCCATAGCCACATACGTAGATAGTACAGATTGGGATTTTCAGCGCGACGAATATCTTTTTGGGGCAATAGCAACCGGCGTAATCAAAGCCGGTCAGAGTATCAAAACGGAAATAGAGTCACTCTGTAAAAACTTTTACATATCAGTATTCTTTGATACTGAAGAGCAAAAAGCAAAGCTCGTACCCATCGGCCCGCTTGTGACAGCCGCACGGCGCATTACGATAGATAAAAACATATTCTCTTACAGAGAAAATAAAACAGAAGATCAGACAAAGATAGTCACACAGACGCGAATTTATTACGGGCGACGAAACCACTACAGCGGCGAAACTGATAAAAACAACTACAAAGAATGGCTCATTGTTGATAACGGAACAACAGCGGCCCAGGTCGGAAAAGATCTCGTTCGAGAAGTTTACGCGCAATACATACCTGAAGGCGGCGCATCATCAGCTAACAACCTAGCTGCAAAAATAAACAAACAATTTGTGCTTGGCTTGATTAAATACGAATGCACGCTTGACGCAATTGATTCTGACATCAAAGTTGGCGACATAATAGAAGTTTTCAGCCCTGTAATTACAGGCACAGACGGCCTACCCGTGCCCACAAGCTTCATTTGTATTGAGCGCGACCACTACGACGGCAGCCTCTATCATTACAAATTTGTAAGAACCGGATTCGCGCTCGGCAGTAAATATCGATTAATTGCGCCTAACACCATGTCGGGCGTCACGTACACGACCGCGACAGACGAGCAAAAGGCAAAGTACCTGTTTATCTGTGGCAACAACGGCGAATTCTCAAACGCAGACGCCGGCCATTGCATACTATGAGGCATTAAATAAATGGCAGATTGGAACGACATACCGGACACAGCTATCGATGGCGACAGCGCTGCAATACAAAATATATTTTTTTGGTTGCGCGACAACTTGATCGCAGCTCTAGAGGGCTCTGCAAGCGCTGATCGTTTAAAGAATGCTGCTCTTGAACTTTTTCAGCCAAACGTTTACACAGATTTTGGCGACGGCTCAGACGGCGCTCTCACAGTCTCGACAAACTCAAACATAGTGCCGGGCGTACATCAGTACACATCTTTTACGCTCAACAGCGGCATAACGCTAACTAAAGACACGGCTTATTGCGGCCCTCTCATAATCAAATGTACCGGCACGGTCACAATAAACGGCACAATACGCGCCGAGAACACGCACACATCTAGCGCGGACACCGGCGGCGGGGGCGGTTACGGGACTGAAGGCGACGGCGACAGCGAGAATGGCGTGTCGTCAGCGTACGGCCCCGGCGGAACGTCAGGTAGCAAAAATGGCCAAAGTCTGCTCGGCTCTCAAATGCAGGCCTCTATCATGACCGGCAACCTATCCCTCGGCGGCGGGCGAGGCGGCAACGGCGGCAACGGCGGCGGCGCAGGCGGCAACGGCGGCGGGGTTGTTGTGATTGTAGCTAAAAGCATAGTGTTTGACGCTTCCGGTCTGATCGACGCGGCGGGTGACGGCGGCGGGAACGGCTCGCCCAGCGACGGCTCCGGCGGGGGCGGTGGCGGCGGCTCAGTAGTATTGATGCACGAAGACAGCATTACGGGACTAGACAGCGACAGCACAGATATCAGCGGCGGCAGCGGCGGATCTTATGCTGCAAATATTGGCGGCGACGGCGGCGACGGCGCTGTATTAAGTTTAAACATAAAACAGTAGCGTTGACAGATCAAGAGTCAGGGTATATGATTCCATTAGTTCATCGCTCACTGCTGAAAAGCAGCTTAGAAATATTAGTGACGAACTTATGTGTATACTGCTGTACAAGCAGAAAAAAGGGGCTTAATTGCCCCTTTTCTATTCTATATCTATCAGCTTTTCGCTGTATAAGCCATCAATAAACGCATCCAGTGCCTTGCGCGGCATCGGTCTATATCCTGGGCTTTTTGTCCCAGTTTTAGTGCTCCAAGACTTGATTTTTGACTTTGTCACGTCTTGAACGCCCTGTTTTTCGAATATCTCAATTATTAAATCTTTGTCTTTGTGTATCTGCATCAACATCAATAAATGCTTAAATACATCATTTGTTGGAATGAATTCCATACTACCCCCTTTTAGAGATCAATTTTAAATCAGATTCCCGCCCCATCATCGGGACAATATAGACTGTTCCTTGCTCGTCTGTTGACTGACAAGCTTTGTAACCCATCTTTTTAGCACACTCGCCCTGCTTTGACTGTATCCACCAATCCGCCTCCCCCGCATCTTCAAGCATCAAGTCATTCGCGCTCTGAGAGCCATCAAGAAGAGATTCGGCGATATCGTTATCTACGCCCAGATTATCCGCTATCTCTGCAATGATCTCGTCGTCATACAGCTCATAATCTTCAATGATCTCGTCGTCTTGAATCTCAAGCGCATATACATAATAGCCTTCTGCAGCTGTCATGACGTACTCGTTATTCGAGAAGAAAAGACAATCTGCGAACAGACCATAAGAGCGGATTTTCTCAATTTTAGCGGGGCTTGTGTGAATTACGTTCATTGTTCGATCTCCGATTCAGAGTTCAACTAAGCGAATCAACTGCCTAAGCGGCAATCATATTTTTCTCAATCAGCGTCTCAGCTGATGTATATCATTGTACCTCAAATGAGGTACAAGTAAAGCATTGAGTCTATCTTTTTGAGATTATCTCTAAAGCCTGATTAATTTGAGCGTTTCGATCATGTATTAAGCGCTCTATGTCCGCCCAAATATTGCCCGGAATAGCTCGCTCATTATTCAGCCATTGCCTGACACGACGAACGCTTGAGAGCTGCAGCGCATTAGACAGATCTGTCTGCCATCTCTCACCGTACAGCGCTTGACCGATATCGATCAAGCGCTGCACGTCCTCATTGCTGTTTTTGAGCGTTTCAGTCATTTACAGTCTATTTTCTCAGTTTTTTAGCGATGACAATCGCATGTTATTCATTATTAGCACGTTCTTCTCTTCTTTTCGTGAATCTTTTTAGCCCGTCTTCTTCGTTCAGTTTTCTAACGAAGTTTTTAAGACTCGATAGAGACTCTGGGTAGATCCAGATTTCACGCGAAATAAAACCTCTATCCTTTTTTCGTTGTCGCTCGCTGCGCTTTCTTTCTGACACTGTAGCGGCCATATTGCATTCACCCTAAAACATGGTTAAAGTTGGTCATTTTTTTATGCCACTTCATTTCTGTAAGCGCTCAGTAGATATCTGTCAATATCATCATAATCTTCACCTTTTTTAAAAGCATCAACATAAAGGTCTTTCGTGCCTTCACAAGCTGTATCACCGTCATTTGTTAACGCTACCTCACCATCTTGATCGATATCAAAGTGTATTTTATACGTTTGGCTTTTGTAAGTTATCAATCTGCTTGTGGTTTTAATCTCTGCCATCTCGGTTTGCTCCTGCTGTTGTGGCCGCCGGTGCGGCGGCCTATTCATCGACTTTTTCTTGATCAATCTACATACAGAGCGTTATCGATTCCTAACTTTTCATAAATTTCTTCAGCTAACCAACCATCGCCTAATAAATCTTTGATCTCTTCAAAGTTGTCGCACACCGTAGCCTGATGCCTGTCTTTTTCACCCTGCCAGCACGTTACGCCGATCACACACACTATATACTTACCGCCTACGGTTTTGTATACCTCTATATTAGTCCACCGCCCTTTGTCGTTGTAAGGATCTCGTGAGCAAGCTTTAGCAATTTGTACGCCTATAAATTTGTAGTTTCTTTCATTGTCATTTAAAGCTATATGCTCCTCGACCTTTTCGCCGTTTATTTCAGTGATTTGTTGATCTTCTGCAATCTCTTCAGTTTGCACTATCTCGCCTGTTATCGAATCGTAATCAACAGTATCAAAGCCGGTATTTTTACTGTCGAGCTGGTCACAGATGTATTGGTTTAAATTTACGCTGTCACCCTCCTCATCTACTAAAATAAAATTGGCTGTATACCCGTCGTCACTGTCGCTACAACCGTGATCAAAAGAGTACTGGTCCTGTTGAGTGTACTGCCAAGACTCTTTATAGTTTATAAAGATGTCGTCTATAGTGCTGACGACCGCGCCCCAGCCAAAGACAAGTCCCTCATTATTGTCAAACTCGCCAGTGTCGGAAGCGTGCACCCAATCTTTTGATTCAAGTAAATTATCTAATTGTGCTGTAGTTAATGTTTTCATAGTCTTGATTCCTATTGTCTGCCGGTAGTCGCCGCCGGCTGTCGGCTGCTAGTGTCTCTAGCTGATAAGATCATTGTAATGCCCGTGACTGTCACAGTCAACAGGATAATACATAAATTTAGTTTTTTTTCTGCGCCCAGCATCTATGATGCCCACCGATTTGACCACCGCAGCGCGTTTCGTTGTGATCCGCTGTGACATTAAAAAATGCAAGTCATTGATTTACAAACGCTTAAAATCACAGCAGATCACAACAAAGCACGTAAAGCGGGTTCGAGTCCCGTCCGCTCCGCCACATTAGCCCTTATAGAACGGGGCCTCTCATGAATCAGCCCTGGCCGTGTCCACCATATGACCACCGTCAGGGCTTTCTTGACCACTGCCTAACAACTTTTCCCTGTCCCCGCTATTCGAATACTCATCAATAAACTCGCTGTAGGTTCTCAAAAACATCTCTACTGTGTGCCCCAGCTCTTTTGATGCCCTAGCGGGATCTATGCCCATCGATAACATTTCAGCCGCCCTCGTGTGACGGCACACGTACGGGATTCGATAGTGTATGCCAGCTCTAATGATGCTTTTCTGTTTAAACACAGCGTGCCACTGCTCATTGAATCGATCAGTGTCCACGTGATGACCACCGATCGAGTTAATGAAAACGTGACCGCCCTCAAAGCGAGTAGTGTGATCGTTCAAGATCTTCTGAACCCAGTGCGGCACGAGCACAGTTCTAGCTTCGTGAGTTTTCGTTGTTCTCTTCTGCTTGCGGCGGACAATGCTCTGATGAATATGCAACGATTCGCCGTTATAGTCACACCATTTGAGGCCTATCGCCTCACCTGGCCGTAATCCACAGCCGAACAGCAGCGCAAAATAAACGAGATACTGTCCGTCGAGCTGCCTCAAAATCAGGTCACGCTCGGCTGGTAGAAATCTGTCTATCTTCGGCTTTTGGTGCCGCTGCATTTTGAATTTTGCCGGATTGGGGGTGACGCAGGCATAATCTAGAATACCCCGCAGCGGTATCAGAGCGTTGCGCTTGGTCTTGATGGTCACGTCAAAATCAGCGAGCCGCTTCTTGATATCTTTAGTCGTGATCTGAGAAGTCGGCCACTGCGAAAAAGCCGGTATCCAATATCTGTTTATCAGGTTTTCATAACTCAAATGTGTCGAGAGATCCGCTTGAAGTTGATCAAGATACTCTTGAGCGTCATGCCCAAACGATCGGCTTAACCCCTTCTGCTCATCTTCAAGCGGGTTTATGCCAAGCTTGAGCGCCGCTTTTATACGATCGCGCTCATCAACCGCCGCTTTGATGTCACTTTTCGAATGGGGGTTGCACTCGATCTGTATTTCGTGCGAGATGCCGTTGTGTTTGATTCTGAGCTGGAGACCGTTTCCACGGGGGCGGATTCCAGTTGGCCATTTGTTATCCATTCGTCTACTGCCTCCGGATTAATGAATGTGTTGCGCCCAATTATCTGATAATGAACGCCTCGCTGGAAGTGTCTGTATATCCAGCTTTTCAAAGTGCCGAGCGAGATCCCGACCTCTTCAATAAATTTGTCTTTATGCACCCATGCCATCCGGCCTACCCCCCTTTGAGATGATTGTAATAATCGTTAAACAGCCAGATAAACGAACACGGCAGCGTAATCAGCGCAGCGCCCAGCGCTATGAGCACAGACACTGCAGTGATCAACATACGTGTAGCTCTATTGAGTTCAACATCTGCCACCTCCTCTTTCACAACCGGGGGTGGCGTAGCCACGGCTCGCTCACCCCATCCGTTCTTTGGCCTCACTATCACTCTGCCGTACTCTGTCATCGCGTCCAATCCTCCACGTGCGACTTAGCCGCCTCAGCGCTGCTAACAACAACGTCAGCAGCTATTGAAATACCATTAAAATAACAAACACACCAGCCGATCAAGAGAGCTCCTACGGTTTCTTTTCTGATATACCTCATGCCTCAATCACCCTTCTATCTCTATTGAGCAACGCAACCGAGTTAACAAGATTCAGCGCCGCCCCGCCTGCGAAAATTGCGGCCACTGCATAATAGCCATCACTGACCAACCACCTCACCTCGTAGCACAAAAATACAGCAGCTAGAACGCTGACTATGACCATCAGTAACTCGATTAATGACACGCGATTTGTTTTAAAATTAAGCATATTTAGATCCTCTATTTTCCTCTGTCCATTTCCATTGACCCACTTTTTCAATCCATCCCGCGCGTTCAGCGATCTTCTGAGCCCTAACAACTGTGCTCTGCGATCCACCTTTTGCATACTGTTTGAGTAGCTTCCCGCTCGGCTTTTCGATCAATCTGTGTTCGAGAGCTTTCAGCATAGGGTTGAGATATTTTGTACTCGTTTTGCCGCTGCGGTCGGGAGCGGTACGGTTTCTTGCTGAATGAATATCTGTAACATTTGTACTCGATTTAGAAACTGTACTCTCTAAAACTGTACTATTTGGGCGTTTCCGTACAGTTTGAGTACGTTTTTGGGGTTGTACAGTTTCCCCAGCGGGTACAGTTTTGGCCCTGCGTGTCACGCCGCCGCGCGCCTCTTTAGTGGAGCGTCCCCAACTAGTCGGCCCCAGAACATCCAGAACCCAGCCATCAATGCGCTCATCATTACAGGCACCGCGAACGCTCTCGCATAGATCCCGACCCGCTCAATTACGTAGCCGGGGAGGCCACTCTTAGCTTCAACAGCGTCAGTGATGTCGATCTGTTCTGCACGCTGACTGTCCACAGTATCATCAAGCGCATCCTCAATTTTATTAGATAGGGTGGCTAGTCTTCGTTCAGTGATAGAGCAGGGTACGAAGTAATTGTCGCGCTCGCACTCTTTCATTTTCTTGTTCAGCATCTTAATCTCAGATTCCCAGCGCTCGATTTTTTTCTCGTTGCCGTTTTGTCGATTGTGTTCGATCCGGCCGCTGCCATCATTAGACGCATAATCAATCGATACGGCCTGGATTGTGAGAGATGCCGAGAAGAGGCCGGCAACAAGCACTGTGAGCCACAGCCCGCACTGAGTCGCCCTATCTTTAGTGATGCTAGCAATCGAGCCGAGAGCGAGTAGGCCGATGACAACGCCGATCGCGACGAGCTGATGCGAGAATGCAGAGTCGCCCGTCGAACCCATGATCGCGCTCGCAGACTTATTGATGAACGCATCTGACGTGGATAAAAACACTGCTCCGAACCCGCATAGCAGCATACAGATAAAATTTCTCATTTTGATCTCCGTTGTGTACAATTATTCCAGCATCGCGTCATGATCTCCGTGCGCGATGGGCTGCAATGTTCTGAGCATTGCAGCCACCTATTTTTTAGAGCGTCTCCTCACTGTTAACAGAGTAAGAGGGCGCCCGCTAATCTTGAACCGCCTCACTGATCGCCACTGTCATGATTCAAATAAATATTGCCATCGCTTCTATCATCTAAAACTCCTCAAAATCCTCTGCGTTTTGTTGTGCTGCCTGTTGCGGGGCCGGCTGCTGCTTGGGTTTAAACTTCGTCGAGATGTATTTTCTGCCGCTCGCAGCTTCGTTTACCCACGCATCCATCCAGTACTCGACCCCATTAACTAGCGCAGTGCCTTTGTAGTAGGGGTGACTGTCTGATTGTCTGTCGTCGTTTTTGAATAAAGCGCCCTGATTGTTCCTCGGTTCCAAGATCTAAACCTCTCATTTCGTAGTTGAGTTTGTGATGTATTTTCATCAGAGACAGACGGGCATCTCTGATGTCGTCTAAAAGCTCTTGCTGCTCGATCGGTATGATCAAGCCTCTCAGCAGTAGCGCAGCGTCATGAATCTGCTTGATACTGATGCGGTGAATGTCTTCTACTGTCACTCTGTTCGTATTCATTCAATAGTTCCTTTATTGAGTCAATGGTACTTATAGCCCTTTGTCGGTGGTTGAATCCGAAAACTACAGGTAGGTGTAAATAACGATTAATCGTGATGCGGGAGTAGAGCAAGTGTGTTTCGATCGATACGATATTCATCCCGAAATCCTCCGATAGCCCTTGAACAAAAAATAATCCCGCAGCAGGTAATACAAGCAGCGAGCAGAAGTGCGTCCACGATATTTGATAACATGCGCATATACTCCTCAAGTGTTGCCTTGAATCAAGTATCACTCAGGTGTTATTAGGAGTCAAGCACAAAGGTGGTATTTAGTTTAATTATTTCATATAAAGCGTAATAAATAGCGCATATGGCGATATGCAGCTATTTAACGCAATAAATATGAGAGGATTATTTGCTGGGGCAGACGCAGAGAGAGGCAAAAAGGGAAAAAAGAGAGAGAAGGGGGGGGGGTTACTTGCTACCGACTTTGAGAGAAATCGCCTTGACGCCAACGATGTTGCTCATATCGTCCAGTATTCGACATTTTATCAACCTATCGACTGATATCGCGGTATAACTCTCATCAGCATTAACCGCCAACCGGCCTATCATATAACCGTGTTTAGTTTTGACGCACACAAAATCACCAGGTTCCGGGGTTTTTGTTGTGTCGATCAATATATATTCGCCTAATGACAGCTCAGGCTCGTTATTCCTGTCTATCAGTCGAATAAAAAAGCTTTCCTCTACGTTAGCGCATCCCATCATCACCGGTAACTCCATCAACCGCCTAGTTCCTTCTCGATGCATCGCAATGACATCACTGAAAGTGTCTATATCAGCGTATCGTATAACCGGCACTGTTTCTAGTAACGTTGTGGTATAAGAATTTCCTAGGTCTGCGTGTTTTGAGCTATCTGCTCTAGCGGCCAAGTTCCTGGCTTTTGGTCCTGAGCCGCTTAGAAGCCAGTCTGTATTGACGCCGAGCGCACGAGCTATTTGAGCTGCGTACTGAGTAGATTCAGCATGCTCACGCTCCAACTTCGAGATAAGCGTTTGTCCGCAGCCAGCAAGGCTGGCGAGCTTGGGCTGAGTCATTTTAAGACGTTGTCTTTCTTGCTTAATTCTATCGCCTAATTTCATCGTCAGAGAATACAACCTTGGTGTTATTTTGCAAAGGTCTTTAGTGTTTGATTTAAACCACTAAAGTGTTAGTATATTTCGCATGAGCAGAAAACACGTAGAACACATTCGACGCGCAGTGAAAATACTCGGTAGTCAAGTCGAGCTAGCGGAGGCCTGCGGCGTTCGTCAAAGCCATGTATCAAACTGGATATGTAGAGATAAGACTATCCCGCTTGAGCGCGCGCTAGCTATTGAGATAGCCACTGATGGTGAAGTAACCATGCAGCAGCTTCGCCCGGATCTCTTTAAGAAATTAAGAAGCAATGCAGCGAAAATAAAAGCGCGTAGTACATAAATCTATTTTACGCAAATACTAATGTGATAGATACAGAAGAAATAAATTATGCGTCAAAAATATGACTGTGCGGTTTTGATCATCAAGCCGTGCAAATTACGAGCTGACATAGCAGCGGGGGGTTAAGTAGAGTGGATTGCGAACAGTGTGGATTACAGATCAGCTCGGAGAGAGAGCGGAGCGGGCGCATCACATGCTCTGATCAATGCTCTGATGACTATCTAGCAAATTGTGAGATAGCGTCACGCATGCTCAATCACATCAACGAAGAGACGGGCGCCCGACCCCAACCCAATTTTATGAGGGACAACATCAATGAGTAAATTCATGCCGAGCGCATTAATGGGGCTGGTTATTTTTACAGGTATTTTATACGCCTGCTGGAGCGAGGGAGTATTTCCGGCAGACGGAACAGGGCAGTTTCAAAAATTGATTGATTGCCAGGAGCAGCAACGATGAATGCAGTGAGAGCGTCAATGGTCTCGCACGCTATACAGATAGCTATGAGCGCTCAGTGGTCTGATGATGAGCATAATTATGATTTCGTAAGAGTTGACGGAAAAGTGCGTCTCTGCATATCAGCTGATCAGCTATTGAAGATGTCAGGTCAGGAGTCGCTCAGTTATCTGATATTAGCGCTCACTTATCTTGCTGAACAAGATCTCTACAGCTGGCAAATATTCGCAGATAGAAATGATTCCGAGCAGATTATCGTCTGGTACAACAGCTCGGCGGCAGTGCAGGGAGAAGACAACAGTGAAACATAATAATATTAGAACGCCTTCAATTGGCCTTCAAAATAATATCAATGGTCTCGAAAATCACGGGGTTTTACTCGCTGATCATCTTGACTGCTCGCTAATACCGCGCAATACTGACTGTGTATCTGCAAAATCAGATGCCGAGGTTGGTCCCTCGAAACCACAGAGGCGCACAAGTCGCCAAGTCAGAAAGCGGCTTTTTTTGTGCGCAAATTCCCCCCGAGTTATGGCGGGGAGTTTGGGGAGCTTTGCGGCTCGCCGTTTCCTTTGTGGCGGTAGGACCAACCCAAACTCTCTGCCACCCAATAGTTGGTCCTATTGTGTGGCGGTTAATCAACCACACACAAGGGAATCAATCATGTCTAATGACTACGTGCGCCCACGCGCCTCATACGTCTACATATCCGCTAAATACGCCCCTCAGCACCGCGAAGCAATACACAACACTGGGATACTATCCCAATACGATGGAATCACCCGTATGGCGATCTCACGCCTGCTCATGACTCTTGATCGAGGGGAGGGGGTGGTCATCGAATGGTTTCACGAGCCCTCAAAGATATCACCACGCTACTATCTCATGTTGAACGGCACTCATTCTGTTACTGAAATGAAGGGGGTGGCGGCATGACACAGCATCACTACGATTGTGAGATTGTTGAGACCGTAGGCATTCAAGCCGCCGTGATTTTCCGTAATTTTCGTTACTGGGTCGAAGCTAACGCAGCTGCAGATCGAAACAAGAGAAACGGCCTCCATTGGAGCTACAACAGCATCACACAGCTGACGCGGCTATTCCCGTACATGTCGCGAGATAAAATCCGCTATGCACTCAAGAAGCTTGAGCAATCAGGCCTTTTAATAGTCGCCGAGTTCAACAAGATGAAGGCGGATAAAACTAAATGGTACTCCGTCGATTACGCAGTTTTCGAGCGGATGAAAGAGGAGTACAGCAACAAGTACACACCTCTTTTGCAAGGCAATAGCGCACAAGAAATGGCCGAAGATGACGAAGAGGAGGGGGGTGGTAAAATTCCCGCGGGGGGGTGGGAAAATTCCCAGGGGGGGTGGGAAAATTCCCAAATGCCTATGGTAAATTTCCCAAATGGGGGTGGTAAAATTCCCAAACCAATACCAGATATAAACATACCAGATATAAACATACCAGATATAAACATACCAAATATAAACCCCCCTAACCCCCCAAGGGGGGAATCTGAGCAAGCTCAGTCGAGTGTGGGAAAATCTTACTCTGATAACTTTTTGATCTTTTGGGAAGCCATCAAAACTGAGTTTGAGTCGGTGGGTTGTTCCATGGGCTCGAAGTCGGAGGCTCTGAAAGAATTCAAAAAGCTCAAGCCTGAACAACAAACAATCGATCGCTGGATCGAAGCGGCGAAGCGCCAAGCTGGCGATAAGCTCAGCAGGTCGGCTCGCGGTGAGTTCGCTGAGCAGTTCCAACACGTCAGCCGATGGCTGAAAAATAAACGTTTCGATGATGAGGTTCAGATTGGGCTACCGGCGCTGATTTCGCCTGCGCAGGCAGGCAGAGCAAAACCGGCCGGCGCAGCGAAGATCGACGCTATCCGGGCCCACAACCAGCGCGCCTCGATCGAGGCCTACGAAGAAATGATGGCCGAGGAGGCTAACTGATGGATGCTCAAAAACTATTTGCACTGATCAACGGCATGGCTGAGTACTACGAAAAAACACTATCGAAAATGCAGATTAAGTTCTATGTCAACGGCCTCAGAGAGCATGATTACTCTGCTGTTGAGCAGGCGTTAATGAATCACATGAACGATCCAGATAGCGGGCAGTGGATGCCTAAAATTGCGGATTTCAAGCGAGCGCTCGACGGCACTAAAAAATCACGTACAGCGGTTGCATGGGCAAAAGTCGATCAAGCCATTCGCAGCGCGGGACCGTACTCAACAGTCAGTTTTGATGATCCGGTGATAAATCGCGTAATCGCAGACATGGGCGGCTGGATGTCTCTGTGTGAAACAAAAACTGAAAAGGATCTCAGTTTTAAATCAAACGAGTTCGGCAGAATTTACGAGGGTTATTTATTCCAGGGCGGCCCGAAGGAGTACCCGAAAAAGCTCACGGGCATTGTTGATGCGGAAAACGGGGAGAGCGGCGAGGCGCTACTGATCGGCGATGCCGCGAAAGCTAAAAACTGCGTTGAGGGTGGAACAAATACAGCTCGATTGCAGATTACACGATTGAGCGATGTGCAAGATACTGTTAAAGATCTGAAATTGATAGGGGGCTCGGTATGAGTTTTACAGCTGACTCAAACGACCTGGGGCGATGCACTTGCGGTAAGTGCAGACCAGAAAAAACCAATTCTGAAATAAAAAACAGTATTTCAGCATTACAAGATAGTCTGACTTGGGATGTTGAAAAATACAGATATCTCGTTACTGATAACGAGCATATAAAAAATTACGCTGCGTACCATGTTGCTACGCTCGAAACAATAATTCGTCGATTGGAAAATATCGTGGACGGCTGCTAGAGGTTGTTAAAGTTGCCAGAGGCTCGGTATATTTTGGGCCTCTTTTTTATACCGTTACCCAGGGAATGATTATGTTAATACTAACGCGAAGACCCGGCGAGAGCTTGATAATCGGGGATGATATCAAAATAACCGTTCTGGGCGTAAAGGGAAATCAGGTGCGACTAGGGGTAGATGCACCGCAGTACATAACAGTGCATAGAGAAGAGGTTTATAATAGAATCAAGGGGAAACGGCATGCGCGCAATCAGTCAGCAGGCTCATCTATTGACGATAAATGAAAATTATCAAAAATGGGCACAGTCGCAGAGGCTCGCGTTTATGAGTAGTGAGGGGCATAGATATCAAGGCGTGGTGCTGACCCCCCAGCGGCTCGCTAACGAGTTTTTAAAATGGTGTTGTGGCATAGAGTCAAAAAAAGAGATTGAATCGTGTGATGTGGCTCGCTCTGCGTTTGTGTTGCATCACAGACAGTACACGAGATGGTGCGTCAGGCACGGACTAGCGACGGCGGGCGCGTAATGAATCGAGACGAGCTGCGAATGTTGCGCCACGCTAATCAGTGCATGAATAAACTATCAGAGCGCGAGATGCAGTTCATAGACTCGCTGAATGATTCCGATCATCGCTACATACTAAGCAATGGACAGATAAAGTTTCTGCGCAACATATTCTGCAAGCTGACCGGCGGCGGTAGTTGGGGTGATATCGGGCAGGGCGCAACTAAAACAGTTAGGAGATCTGAAAAAATGGAATCTGAGCATATTAAAACGATCACTGTAGCGCTCGATAACAGCGACAAGGTTTCAGAATGGGAGTATAAATTTGTGTCGGATCTCGCTGATAGAGATGATTCGTACACGCTGAGCGAAAAGCAGCTTGAAGCTATTTATAGAATTAAATCGAAACTAGAGCGAGAGGGTGTTTATGTCAGTTGAGGATACGCTAAAGGAGCGCGGCAAGCGATACGGTGAGTTTATCAATAACGCATCAACCGCACAGATGATAAAATTCGCTATGCGCGGCGGGCAGGGGTGGGGCGGCTTGACGGTGGATCAGGTCGAGGCGCTTGAAGTGATTGCGCAAAAGATAGCGCGCATCATCAACGGTGATGCAACGTATGCTGATAACTGGCATGACATAGCGGGTTATGCGCAACTCGTTGAGAATAGATTACTTGGCAAATAGTAACGCATTTAGAGAGGCCCGACATTGTACACGACGAGACGAAGAAACAAATACGGGGCAAAAAAAACCGAGTACAACAATCGTAAATTTGACAGCAAACATGAGGCTGCAGTTGCGCATGATCTCGAAATGGAAAAACGCGCAGGGTTAATCGCTGATTACGATTGTCAGTATAAAGTCTACATGCATGCATACTCAAAATGCGGCACGTATAAACTAGAAAAGACCCATAAAATTGATTTTAGAATTCATAATCTTGATGGTTCGTATACTCTACTAGAAGCTAAAGGGGCGGAAACGGCAGACTACAAGGATCGGCGACGCTGGCTTGAAACATTTTGGCTGCCGCTGAATTTGGATCATGATTATCAGGTAATTTATTGTAAATCAAACCGTAAGCTCGCGAGCAGTTGGGCAAAAAAACGCTAAACAATACAGGGGTGTGATGTGGAGCAGATAATTGAAGATCTAAAGAGGGATGAGGGGTTCAGGGGCGTTCCGTACGTTTGCACAGGCGGCATGCTGACAGTTGGTTACGGCCGTAATCTTGTCAGCAACGGACTCACGGAAAACGAGGCTGATTATCTGTTACGTAACGACGTCGCGCGGGCAATCATTGATTTACAAATTCTGTCATTTTGGGCCGGTTTGAGTTCTGTTCGTCGTGATGTGCTCGTCAACATGTGCGTCAATTTGGGGTTTGACGGTTTGATGCAGTTTAAAAAGATGCTCAAGGCGCTCGCAGATCGAGATTACAGGCTCGCGGCAGATGAGATGATCCGTAGCCGCTGGTATACGCAAACAGGGAGCAGGGCGCGGCGCCTGGTCGGTATGATGATTCGTAACGAGAGGGAATGCGTATGAGAGAGCAGAAAATCAGCGCAGAAAAAGCCGCGCAGAGCGAAATGATAAAACGGCAGACAGAGGAGTTTTTAGCGCGCGGCGGAGAGATAAAGCGCGATGAGGTAAGCCGAGGCGCAAAAGACCTTTTTAATCCTCGTTTCGCCAAGTTGCATCTCGACTGGCTCAGCTCTGGAAGGGTGCAGACCCACGAAGAGTACGCTGAGCGCGTTAACACTGTGCTTGATCTGTATAATAGCGTCTGCTTGTCAAAGCGCCGGCTCGTCTCGTACGTCAACGCAGCGCCAATTATCATGAGGGAGATGCGCGACAAAGAGTTGCAGCATATCCCCGAACTAACAATCTTGAAATATTTATCAAAGCACGCAGCACGCAAGCGCGCAAAATCGGCTGTCGAGGCGCTAGCGCTGGGGGCTGCTGAATGTCGGGAATAATGGAGGATGAGGTTGTGCAGCTGCTTCGGGGTTGGGGCGCGTGGGCGGGGCGTGATCCGATGCGCCTAGGGTACGATCGAATGAATCTGCTGGGCAGGATGAAGGGCTCAACAGTGCGCAGTGTCTCGATCGATGAGACTGAAGCTCTTGCTGTTGATCATGCTGTCAGTCAGTTAGCATTGATAGACAAGTTTAGATTCGACGTCGCCGGCTATGCATTTATTCTCAATCTGCCTGACGCTAAGATCTCGCGGATACTCAAGCGGGGCCAAACGAGCGTAAGAACAGCCCGCCACTGCGTTGTAGCCTACGTGATGGGGCAGCTGCCAGCCAGTATCGATGCTGTGAAAAAAACGCTTGACGCGCGCGCATAAAGCAGTATATTTGAGTTATGCTTGGCAGAGCTGCAGACATTGTTAGCACTGCGTCATGTTAGACCCTGCCAGGTAACTTAGATGTTCTCAGGATGGAGCCTGTTTAAAATCTTGCCGGACTCAAACGGGCTTCATCTCTTCTATCTAAGATACACAGATTCACACTAAAGGCAGCGGTTAAGCTGCCTTTTTTTATGCCCAAAATAAACTACAGCTCAACAATCAATACATGGAAATCACAATAGAACACATCTTCACAGCGCTCAGCTCGATCGCTGCAGTGATCAGTGTGCTAGCTGGCGTGATTGCGTATCTGTACAAAATACTCAACGAGCGGCAGCAGCGCTCTGAAGATATGCTGATTGATCGGCAGGGTGCGACAGACAAAAAGCTCGACGAGTGCGAGGCATCCCATCGAGCCACTCATGAGAGGATAATCAGCATATCGGAAGATCTCGGCAGATTGAAAGGGATGGAAGCTATGCATGATGCGGTGTTGCGAGAAGTGAGGAGCATCAAAGATGATTCATGATGTTTTCACGCTCCTCAGCCTCGGGCTTACGCCGCTGACTATTATCTCGTGTTTCGTTGTCGTTGCGCTTTGGTATAAGTCGGCACTGCGCTCATATAGAAAAGATGAGCGCGAAGATATCGATTGGTTCATTATCGGCGTGGTGATCGGTTTCGTTGGGTCATCAGTCGATAATATGTATTGGGGTGTCGCGTGGTCTGCTGATTTCGTTCGTAGTGACTCCGCTGCTGAAATATTCAAAGGCGGGGTTTATAGCAATACATTTTTCCGACAGGCATGCACCGCTATTGCTGCTCTATGTCACATTAAAGCCGCTTCTGAAATGCGTATGAGCGTCGTTAAGTTATTACTAATGTTTAGCGCGGGTTTCGGTGTGCTGTACTGTCTGCTATTACTAATGATCCGTTTAAATTGGGTATAAATATGCTAAAAAAAGTATTTATGGCGCTCGGTCGTGAAAAGCTTCTTGATCTTCTGATTGTCGCGTTTGAGGCGCTGCAAGAGATTGATATTGATAAAGATTCGCAGCGCGATGAGCAGTTCTTTGATTTTATTCTCGCGCTGCTTCACGCTGCAAAATCCGGGTAGATTAAATGAGATATAAAATACTAACATTGTTTATCACCGCACTTTTTAGCACTGTTGCGCTTGCTGCATTCACAACGCAAGACGACAGTATTTTCGCGCGATTGTTGTCTGGCAGCTGGATATCTGATTTTTTTCACGACGGCGAAGATACTCCTGTTGCCAATCAACCGCCGGTAATTACATTAACAGGGGCCGGCACGGTCCAGTACACAACCGGCGACGCATACACGGAATTAGGCGCAAGCTGTGCAGATCCAGAGGATGGCTCTGTCACAGTTCCTGCGCCCACTTTCGCCAGCGCTTTAAACATGAATATTGCTGCAACATACACTGCAACATACACATGCACAGACGCTGGCTCACTCACTGATACTGCGCAGCGTAGCGTTGTTGTTAGTGATCCGCTCATAGCGAGTTATGGACCGCAGTCATCGAGCGCGTACCTCGATTGGGATTTCGATTTTGTTGAAACGTTCGACGGTCTGCAGGACTGGAAACCCGCGACAGGCTCACAGGGCAACGTGGGGGCCAACGTGGAGCCCGGCGAAGACGGTAATATTCACCCCGACCGAATGCCCTATCTCGCCGACGGCGTAACGCGCGGTGCGTGGGGTTACTATTCGCAATGGAGCAGCGATACAGGCGGCGATAATTGGATAGGCGCTTATGGTGATAACAGGGTATGGCGCGGGACTAAATCATTTACTCTCGATATGAGCGGCGCAAGCGGACCCAGTCGGTTTGGCCTATCGATGGGCGCAGGATATGAGGATGAGGTGTTTTTGTTTTTCATGGTAAATATGCCGAAAAGTATGTTTCCAACAAGCTGTGAAGGGGGCTCTTGTCAGTCCGGCGCAACGGGTACATATACAGAAGGGCAGCCGTACAGCTGGTTTGGTTCTTTCAAATTCGTTACGTGGAATGGGCATTGTGATGCAGAGATGTGTATTCCGTATTCCCCAGAATGGCATCAAATTTTCCACATCCAGCCCTACAATTATTGGCCTGATTCGCAGTACAACGGCGATTTAACGTTTCACATGGAGAGCCCCGAGCATGATGCCGATCATTGGGTGACGGGTTACGGGACGTCACTTGATAGCTATGTCGGCGACTGGTTCGGCGTTGAGTTGCATTTAACGCAAACTGACACACAAACTCTACACAGCATTTGGATTTATGACCAGCAAGGTAATGCGATAAAAGTTATTGATCAGCAGCCGTGGTCAACGCCAGGCGCTATGCAGGGCTTGTCTTGGAATAACTTTTTCTTCGGTGGAAACAACTCTGGCTTTTACGATTGGGGGCCAACAATGGACAGCTCTTATAACATAGACGATGTCATTATTGACTCTGATCGAATAGGCCCGAAATATTTCGGCATAATAAACCCGTAAGAGTTCATCTATGAAATTACAATTCGATTTAGGTACAGCAAGCAACTACCAGGACGCCGACACAAGCGAGTATTTCAACGCTGTGTCTGCTATCGATGCCGTGATAGCGTCAGGCTCTGTTGTCGATGTAGATAATGCTACAGCCACGGGCGTCGCGTTTTCTTTGTCTGCCAGCCCGTTTCAAGGGATCGGCGGCGCAACGGATGGTGGCGCTGATCCGTTCCCGTCCGATATCGCAGCGACCGCTGCCGGCAGGCCGATGACGATGAACGCCTCTTTTGCTTCTGCTGAAGCCGTTATTTCAGGTCTCCCAGACGGTGATTATGTTGTAACTGTTTTCGGGGCGCGCAATCTAAATAACGATTATCCCGCAACAGTTTCTGTTAACGGGCAGTCAGGCGTAAATTACAACGCAGACAATGCCGGCGATTATGCAGCGCACACAGCAACTGATACAGTCACGATATCCGGCGGCGCTGATTTAGATGTAAATATCAGTCACACTACCGGCGTCGGAAAATACGCATACGCCAACTTGATAACAATCGAAACATCAACGGCGCCAGCAATTACAAATATCGACGGAGATAATGAGGTTGCTCAGGGTCAAACGTCGGTCACGATAGCGTGCAATAACACACCCGCATCCGTTAGTAGCTGGGATGCCGATATCGGCGGTGATTCATTGACGCCGGTCAGCTGGAACAGCGGAAACCCCATCGTTGACATACCTGGGGGGACTACGTTGACCGGCTCCGCTACGTTAACGGTCAACTACACGGAATAAAATAATGGTTGCGATTACTCTAAATGCTGTCTCTGTTGTAGCGGCGGGTGATGTTGATGAGCCTAATTTATCGAGTCCGTCAGCGTCGGCGTTATCTGCAACAACGGCGTCGGGCAGTATCACAACTGACGAGGATAACGGCACGCTCTACTATTTGGCGTCTGAAAACGCCTCAGAAGATGCCGCGACAGTAAAAGCAGCCGGCAGTCAGGCGGTGAGCGCCACGGGTGCGCAGGCGGTTAGTTTTACGGGATTAACGCCGGGCACGATTTACTATGCGCATTACGTGCATCGAGATACCGCCGGAAACGATTCGACGGTATCTACCAGCGCGGCGATAACTACGCACTTTCGATTAACGCTGTCCGGCGTGTCCGTCGCCGGTGTCGCGCCAGTTATTGCGAGCGCGACAGGTAACGCCGCCGGCGGCACGGTCACAATAACGATTGAGTCCGGTTTTGATTTAACAGCAGCGGAAGCGGTCGCGGTAACGCTCAGCGGCACTGTATGCACAAACATAGTCGCAACCGGCGCGCTCACGTGTACTGCGACACTACCAGCTGACGGTTTCGCACTCGGATCAAATCAAAATCTTGTCATAGCTGTAGACGGGGCAAGCAGTTCACCACTTGCTCACGCATTTAATCCAGCGCTTGGCGCGTTCGTAACGCTCACACAGCCCTACGCAACATTACACCCCGACTCCCCTCTAAAAAATCCCGCTTACAGTGCGCTGGTTGCAGGCGATCAAGTCGAGTATGACCCAACGTCAAATCCGACCGCGCTCACTGTGTCGATCGCAGGTGACGGTCTCGTTACTATTACGGGCGCTGACGGCGAGGACGATCAATATGTCGATTTCGCGCTTATCGATGCTAGTGACAGCTATGCACGATCAAATGTTTCGACTTGGACTTTTTCAGAGTCCGGCGTTGATCAAGCGCCGACAGTCACGCCGCCGGCGAATTTAAACATTGAATACGCTAATGGCGGCTCGGGTCTCGATAAAAGTAACTCTAACTTAATCGCTTGGCTTGCGTCTGCGACTGCTGCCGATCCCGAGGAGGGGGCGATAACCGCAAGCGGTGACGTGTCAGCTCTCGCGGACCCGATACCCCCCGGCACGCATGTCATCACGTTTACAGCAACAGATACGGGCGGAAACGAAGGAACAGCGACAGCGTCGCTCATAGTCGCTGAGGCTGCTCTACCGCCCCCCAATACCGCACGCTACACAAGCGGCATGCAGACAGCGCGCATTGCCAGTGGCAGAGTAGATCAATACGTTTATTTTACCGCTGTTGATGAAACAGATTTAACAACCTCTGAAACCGGTTTAACAAATTTCACTGTAACCCGCACGCGCAACGGTGGCGCCCCTGTCGCGATGGATACCCCAACGGTCACAGAGGTCGATCCAGTCGAGATGCCAGGCGTTTACAGCCTTCTGGTTGATGAGGACACGACGATCGACGGGGGCAGCGAAAACGAGGAGATGGTGTTGAGTATCAAAGCCTCGGGCATGGCCGGCACGCTGAAATTTATAGAGCTCTACAACCCGAAAGTGACGGTTGAGGCTAATGAAGATAAGGGAGGCTATGCGATATCAGGCACTAAAAACACGCTCGATGATCTCGTTGATGTGACGATTGAAGCAATCGCTGCAGAGATCGTAAGCGCTATTTTTGCACGCTCTCACGCTGAATCTGTAGAGCCGCCCGCTGCGAACGCGAATCTTGCAGATAAAATCAACTGGATGTTTGCGCTGTCAAAAAATGATTTGATTCAAAACGCGAATACATTAGCGCTGCGCGATGACTCGGGCAATAACGACATTGCTGTTGCCCCTATTTCAGACGTGTCGGGGGTGACCAGACGCGGTAAATTCGTATGATCGATTCGAGGGCCGCAAGGCTTGCAGTGCTGAACATGGGCGCCTCTTGCCCTCGCGCTCTATTTGATCCCAGTGGCTCAGTCACTGACAGCAACCGCCGCCATCTGCTCGGGCTGTTTATCAGTATCCGCGTGTATGTCGTCGGTCAAATCGTTTTTTATTCACGCGAAAAGAAAATATTCGTCGGTGATGATAAGTTGGATAATTTAGTGGACGTAAGAACATATGAGGTACCGCAGGGTGACCCGCGCACGATAACCGCCGACTTTACATCGACGGCTGAAAACTTTGATGTACCCGTGGAATTTGTCGATTGGTTCGTTGTTGAGGGCACGTCTGTATCGTTGCAGAGTATCAGCAGCTTAAACGATGGCATCAGCACGATACTCATCAAGGCGCATGACAAAAAGATCGGGTGCTCTCTGATACGTGCTAGGGCAACTTTCAGTGATGGCCAGATGGCATCTAAATACGTTAAAATTCATGTAGTGAAACCGTGAGAGCGTTATGGAATTAGAGAAATGTAAGAGGCCTGGTTGCGATGTTCGTGCAGTATGTTTGAATACGTGCTGCGGAGGCGTGGAGTGCACGGTCAAATGCCGTAAGTGCAAGTTGAGTCTTGAAGAGCCATTGTCATCTGCATGCGTCGCAGAGGTCTGGATCGAATATTTGGATTCTGAAGGGGCTAGGCAATGACTATTGATTCAGTAGCGATTACTCGTCAAGCAGTACTAAACCCATCAAATAGTACTGTTCGACTTCAGTCGACTGGAGACAGTGGGGCAGTACAGCTTGACGTTCGGCCTAACGCCCTTGGGTCACGAGTGATACAGTGCGGGGTGCAGCTACCCGAGGCTGGCGTATCTAGCGTCAGCGAGCTTATGCTTAAAGACGAGCTGGGGCAAGAGGTTCCGGCCCAGTATGATATACAGGGGAATTGGCCCGACGGTTCGATAAAATCCGCTCTTGTTGCGGCTAGAGTAACCCCCGATCCAGTCAATAAAAAAACCTTTAATCTTGAATATGGCGCGGGGGTGACGCAGTCAAGCTACAGCTCTAATTTGAGCATGACGGAAAGCACTACTGAGTACGTAATCTCGACTGGAAAGATACGCGCCACGCTAGATAAAACGACTGGGCAGCTGATTAAAAGCGTCTACGCAGATACGGCAGGCGATCAGAGTTACGCGACTCAATTGTTAGGGCAGTCAGAAATATCGTCTGTTAATGCTCTAAATCAGGTTGAGTACCTCGCATCAAATGAGGTTGCTCCCACTTGGTCCGTAAAGCGAAACGGCACAAAGCATATCAGTTTGCAGGCCGTTGGGTATCTGCGCGACAATACCAACGCTCAGTACACAGAATTTAGAGTGTGGTTTGAGTTTTATGATGACTGCGCGGAAATTAATATTAAATATACGATGGTCGATAAAGAGGATAATAGCTCCAATCTAAGACCTGCAATGTATGAACATGACGTTGAATTCGCTGCCTCAAATCTCATCTGGAATTTTAATCATCAGCTCTCATCTAATTTAAAGTACATTTTCGGGGGAGAGAGCGCCAACGCGATTGGTGATTTGTCTGGGTATCAGCATCTTTTTCAGTCTGGCAATTGGACAATACAGCAAAATGGTCGAATAACCGCCGATCCTGCTAGCAGCGATAACGAACGCTCGGGAAATCAGCAGGTTTATTCTGGAGTGCAAGAAGGGAAGAGATCTAAGGGCTTTTGTACTCTGCATAATGGCACGGTTGGCGTGACATTAATGATCAAGCATATGTGGCAGAGGTGGCCGAAAGAGCTAGGGATGGATGATGGCTCTATCACTGCCGGTCTGTGGCCTGATCGATATCACGGAGGTTCACCGACAACTATTCATTCTGTTAAGGATGATGGCGAGTGGGTAAGACCTAATACTCTATTCCATGTCAGACATGGCATGGCAAAAACGTATGAGATGAAGCTTTTGTTTCATACCTCGACGCCTGATGCTGAAAATATCGAAAGAATTAAAGAGAACTACGAGTCACTTACCCCTGACCTTCTGGCCACTTCTCAGCACTACTGTACGAACAAGCACTTGTTCGATCTTATCCCAATGGACTCTGACTCAAGCACCCATTTTAATGCGCTTCACACGAATGTGCTTCATCGATCTTTGCTTAGATACCCCGACCATATCGAGCCTTTTGGAGATAGAGATTGGGGCGACCGCTATCGGACGGCAGGCTGGGAGATAACGTCACCGGTTAAACTAAACGGTTTTCTGAACGGCGCACATATCGGAGCGATAAATTATTACCTTCTCTACTTCAGGACGATGGAAGAGGACTGGCTATACGAGGGATACAGAGAGACCCGGTATTTTATGGATCTCGCAGTATGTCACTCAAACTTCACAAATCGATCCAAATTGGCGGAGTATGAACCGTTTCCGCCTGGATTGATTCAGGCGGCAAGTCACAAAGATATCGAGCATGCGACTCGTAACGGGCATACAGGGCATTGGCATCTATCCGGATTGGTACCCCATTATTGGCTGACAGGTGACCAGCGCGCGTATGAAGTTCTTGAAGAGATCGCTAAATATTTGGAGCATACTTCACAGTTTGACTTTCGTGTGCCAAGACCAGTGAATTACAGTTCTGACGGCCTTTCTAGAGGCTTTATAGAGGCAGAGCGCGACTTTGGATGGCCTTTTTATATAGCGATTGAGTGGGTTAAGGTCTCGAACAGCTCCGAATATTTTATGAATGTCACAACCCAGATGATGAAGTTCCTAGTGTCGTGGTGGCAGACACCTGATGATCACGTTTTAATAGACGTTGTGATTGGGCGTTCTGACTGGGAGCAAGGTACCGGTTATTGGCTTTTGGATAATACGGATAACGGCCCGTCTGGTACGTACTCAAACGGCCCGCAACCCTGGATATCTGGCTCTATTTTCCATCCAGCAGTCGAGTGGCATAAATTAGACGAGCGCTTTAACAGCGGTGTAGACCGACAGTTAGTGCGCAATATGCTTTATCAATGCATGCAGTTTCTTTTTACTTGGACATTATCTCCTGACGATACACATTTTTATTACTCTGAGGCTCGCAAGGGTGATCCTGATGATCCTGAGCTGTCGAATCCGAGGCCGTTAATAAGTCCGTTAACATGGATATACCTAAAGTACAAAGAGGATCTGTCCGCAGGCAATATTGAGCATCCGGAATGGTTCGATCACGAGCTTTGGAAGAGGGTGTTGATCAATAATTATAGAATACTGCAAAGTACTGGCTCACCGCTTTATAGTCATGGATTCTACGGGTATGAGAATGTATTCCCCGGTGAGTTTTGGAAAAATATGAAAATTATCGAGGCTGAAGTATGACAAACAGCATTGCTCTACCGATTAAATCAGATTACCGGATTAATGACGACGCTTATGTTAAATCGGTAGAGCATGCCGGGCGCGTTTATGATGTAGAGATCGGCGACCAAAAACAGAAAGGTCGCTTCTATCCACAGCTAAAAACAAAGCTATTCGACAATCAAGCTAATCTTTCCGTTAGATATCTCAGTGACGACGATCAGACCACTCCGCACGTCGAGAAAGACATGATTGTCTGGGAAAACGACAAAGAGCGCGCAGAGATTTATGAGCTTGAGCGTGGGTTTGAATTTTCGGTTGTTCTCAAAGAAAAGCCAGCTGATGAGTACCTCAAGTTTAGTCTGCAACATAAAAACCTCATTTTCTGCAAACAAGGCGAGATCACACAAAAAGAAGCAAAAGAACTTGGCGTAAGTCTCAAAGAGGCAAGAGCAGGGCGACCCGAGAATGTCGTCAACTCGTATGCTGTATATCACGACCCGCGCAACACTGATGTAACACAGATAAATAACTACAAAACCGGTAAAGCATTCCACATTTACAGACCGTGGGCCGAGGACGACAGCGGAAACCGGGTGTGGTGCGACATAGATATTATCGACGATATCATGATTGTCACGCTACCCCTCGAATTTTACCGGACAGCAAAATACCCTTTACTCGTTGACCCTACATTCGGTTACAGCAGCCAAGGCGCCACAGAAGTGACAATAGGCGACGTCGGCGCAAGCGGTATGAAAATCATATTAGCAGACGCTAACAAGCTGCTAAACGCTCCAGCGGGCAAGTCTGTCAGCAAGCTCTCTATGTATGTGAGAGCTGTTACAGGCACGGGAACGGTCGAGGTGGGCGCGTACGACCTCGGCGACCTGAGCTTACTCGGTAAGACAACGCTATCATTTGCGAGCACTGACGCTGTGCTCGTTGAAAATAGTGTGAGCTTAGCGCTGACGGCAACAAACGACTACACGCTCGCATTCGGAAACACTGAAGATTCTGGCGTTGAAATTAAAGGCTTTTATGACACGCCGGGCGGCACAACCATGGTTCGAGGCAGCCCTGAAACCGGCGCGCTACCAGATCCGTTTGTCCTGGGCGGTGGTGTCTCTCAGTTGTTCTCATTATTTGCGACCTACGGCGACGCAGCAGCGGCACCCACGTTCAATGGCGCGGTCCCTAACTACAGTGGCCCGCGCACAACACCTGTCGTTATCAAGGCAGGTACGTATTTCGATAACGCCGACAGCTACTCAGTCGCTAATTTGCCCGCAGGCGCGGCATTTAGCACGACTACCGGTGAATTGACATGGGCGAGCCCAACGAATGGCGCGTACAGCAACATACAGATAACCGCTGCAAACGCATTGGGCACAGCAGACTCAAACACGTTTAGCATCACTGTCAATGCTCAGTCTCCAGTGCTCATAGAGCCAATTAATAACATGATCAGCTCGAAAGACAGTGCAATAGCGAGCTTTGACGCTTCAACACATTTTGATTTTGGGGCATCATTTGCTGCAACTGAACTGCCAGAGGGGCTATCAGTCAGTGCGCTGGGGGTGATCAGCGGCACTCCTACAGAGGAGTCAGGATTCTCAACGTATGTTACTGCAACTAATTCAGATGGCTCGACGAACTCAAATACGTTCCTATGGACAATTGGCGCAGCGTTACCTATCCCAACGGTATCTTCAGTAAACAGCGGTAACCATCTCCAGAGATCGCAAACCATTACCATAACCGGTAGTAATTTCGGGGGCACCCAGGGTTCAGGGTCAGTTGAGTTTAATAATACAGCGCTTACAGTCACTAGCTGGGCGAACACTTCGATATCGGTTGTCGTGCCTGATGAAGGTTTCATTTTTGGCGCAATACACGCGCTTATTGTCGAAAACGATGCCGGGTACTCTGTGACCCTGTCAGAACAGTTTGTGCCGGGGCCTGGATATTCGTACACAACTCTTAGCGTTAATTACGCTGGGTTGCCATCGGATTCTTTCATGTACGGGCAAGCCGCCTTGGGCTCGCTTGCGGTAGGTGATCAGGTGTCATTTCAGAGTGTTGCCAGCCCGCAAGGCACGTTAACGATTGACGGCTTCGGGGTAGCGGTGATCTCTGGTGCCGGCGTAGCGGGTAATTACACGTTTAACTACATGATCAACGACGTCTCTGATTTGACCGTGTCATCTAACGGCACTGCAGTTGTGACGTATGCAGGCTCTGACGACGATGTTAATGCCCCGAACTGGGCTACGGCACCAGCGGTTTCTAATATTGTCGAAAACGGGCTGACTGTGACGGCTGCTATCAGTGAGATAGGTAACATCGGTGTAGTTATTGTTCCGACTGATGAACTTACGCCGAGTCCGACACAAGTCCTCGCAGGCCAAAACGCGCTTGGGGGTGAGCCCTCAGCCTCTGCGGCTATTACAGATGGCACATCTATCAGCGAATTAATCACAGGCCTCGATGATGGCTCACCGTATAAAGTTTGTTTTGCCGCTGAAGACGACGAAACGCCGGCGAACATTCAGGCATCAGTGTCTGTGATCATCGCTACAACGCTAAAGACGCCAGACTTAACGCCTCCGGAATTCATCAGGGGGCCAACGGTCAGCGCTGTTACGCAGTCGGGCGCAGTCCTAAACGCTGAAATCAATGAGTCTGGCACCGTTTTCGCTATTATTATCGATGCAATACATGGCGACCCCTCTAGTCCTGAGGTTATCCTCGGTTATTACACTAATGAGTCCGGTGGGTCTGTAAACCCTGCTGTCGTAGCATCTGCGTCCGAATTCAATAATTATTCTATCAGTAATCTTGCCGCAGGTAAGGCTTATAAGGCCTGTTTTGCTGCGAGAGATTCTGCTAATAACGCGCAGCAGGCCCCGACAATCATTAGCTTCACTACGTCACAAGCCGGCTCTATTCGCTCGTTAACTGAGACGCTAAAAGATGAGCGCGGTAGCGCAATTGCTAGCCGCCTCCTTGACTGGCAGGTACAGGATGAGTGGGGGGTGATGACGGATAGAGGACAATTAACAACTGATGCTAATGGCGAATTTACTCTAACTGATCTGCAGGCTTCCCCGCTTGGCGCTTATCTATTTGTAAAAGATCCGGCAGATCAGAATGTACTGGGTGCATATCCAGTTAGTATAGTGGAGAGCTAAAATGGCTTTAATACTGAGAGATACGCTATCAGATGACGGTACAAGCCGAATACTCGATAACGTCATCTATTTAGCACCGTTTAATGATCCGCCTGTATTTACCAACGGAAACTCTATTTCTGTTATTCAAAATCAATCTGCTCAATTGCAATTAACTGCGACCGATCCCGAAAGCGACACGCTAACGTTTAGCGTTGTTGGCAGCTGGCCGGCGTGGGCGACGCTTGCAGGCGACACGATCACAGTAGCGCCTGACATTACTGTTGCGCACGGCAGCTATGCGATTGTTGCGCGTGTGAGCGATGCTGAAAACTCAGTTGATCAGACGATAACTGTCAGCGTTGCGTGTGCAGACGTCTTGATAATTGCCCCATTCAAACGCGCTGTTATTTGGGACGAATTGCAAACGCCTGATTTAATCATTGGCGACACGTTCTTGCATACTGTGACGCTTGTCTCTGGCTCGTGCGGGGACTCTTACGATCTATCTGCAGCTGATTCGGTGCGTGTTGCGCTTGTTAGCGCTACACATGAGCGTCTATATAGTAGCGTTGTAGAGCTGCTATCTAGCGATATTGGCGCTGACTGGGATAATGGCGTGGTCACTGTGCTGATCCCCGAGTCTGTCACGCAGGAGGCGGAGGGCGCGATTAAAGGCGTCTCTCTCGCTAAACTGGAGATTGAGGTGAGATTGCTGGGCAATTCTTTCACGTGGTTTGCGCCCGTGCGTGTTGTTTCGGGTTTTGTTGGATGAGGATTGGGCTTAAGAGCGAGATGGAGCGGCTCACAAAAGACCTAAACGAGCTTCAGAAAAAACAAATCCCATTCGCTACATCCAAGGCTATCAACAGCATCATAAACAAGCAGATATCGGCACAGAAAAAAGAAATTAAAAAGGTCTTTGATAGGCCTGCCCCTCTCACAAGCCGGTTTTCAATTCACTTCATTAAGTCGCGCAAGGACCGGCTTGAGGGCCGGGTCTATCTCAATGATTGGGTGATGAAGGGTAACGCGCCAGAGAAGTACTTAAAATATCAGATTGAAGGCGGCGAGCGGGCGCTCAAGGGTTTCGAGAAGTTATTGGCAAGAGTAGGCGTTCTGCCCAAGGGATATTTTGCTATACCGAGCAAGCGAGCTAAGCGCAACGCATACGGTAATATGATGCCTGGGCGGCTGAACTATGCGCTTTCATTTTTCGGCGCTCAGAGAATGCGCGAAACGAATGTGCAGCATCACAAGAAGCGAAGAACCAAGTTCCAGTTCATCGTGCGCAAGCCAAGAAACGGTATGTCGGGCGGCATATGGCGCCTCGATGACAACGGCAATGCATACCCGTACCTCATTTTTGTAAAGAGCGTTAAGTACAAGCCCCGCTATGACTTCGACGCTGTATCAGAGCAGACATTCAACAAACACTGGCGAAGAGAGGCAGCCAAGGCGCTCAGGTTTGCTCTCAAAACAGCAAAAGCAGGCAAAAGATGAGCAAAAGGGTCCTCCCGGTCAAATATCGCTCTGGGGGTAGTTCGAAC
>Ga0307488_10000255_pt1 | contig 42465 bp, 37 predicted proteins | sample SB02metaG_FD_202248 | JGI IMG/M metagenome (GOLD analysis project Ga0307488, IMG submission 202248) | Sea-ice brine microbial communities from Beaufort Sea near Barrow, Alaska, United States - SB 0.2 | ecosystem: Environmental > Aquatic > Marine > Coastal | place: USA: Alaska | collected... | reverse complement strand
GTTTCGGGCGCAACCGTTTCCGCAACAGACGCGGACTCGTATGGTTCGGGGGTAGCTTCAGAGGCGGTTTCCACGGACGGTCGCGAACTCGCCACAGGCACGGCCTCTGAATGAAACTCAGGCATCGTCATCCCCGCGGCTTGCGCCGAAATAGCGTTCGCGACTTCGATACCCGCGCTGCGCGTTTCGGCCAGCTTGTCCTTTTGCGCGACGGCAGCGGCTTCGTCAAACTTGCTCACCACCGTAGCCACCTTGGCGTCCCGGACTGTGTTCTGCTTGACGTTCTCCACCTCGGTCGCCGCGGCCGTGGCGGTTGACACGGCGCCTGATACGTCCGCCATCGCCCGAACCGCGGTCGTTTTCTGTACCTGCGACTCGTACTCCGCGGCGCGCGCGGCGAGGATGTCGTACTTCAAGCGCTCGCGCGTTTCCCGGGCCTTGGAAAGCGCGTCCCTAGCCGTCGCCAGTGTGATGTGCGCCGACTCCAGCGTATCCTTCGCTTTCTTCCCCGCATCCGCAGCCGCGGTGGCGTCCTTCGCGGCCAAATCAGAGGCGTCGATGAAGGTTTTCTGGTTCGCGTTGGATGCGAGTTTCAGCTCGGCGTTTCTCGCAAACTCGGCGTCAAGAGTTTCGCTCACCGTTTTTTCAACAAGCGCCGCCTCGTCAACCCGCCGCTTCGCGTCCGCCGCCGCGATTTTCAAGTCCCCCGCCTTGATTTCGAGCGTCGTCGCCGCGGACGTTATCTGCGCCACTTCCTGCGACCGCGTAACGCCTTCCAGGAACGTCTCCTCCCCAACCACCGCGGCGTTTTTAGTCGCGACTAAATGTTCCCGCGCCGCAACCGCCGCTGCGTCCGCCGCCGTTTTCGCCGCATTCGCGATGCTCAGAGCGGTTTCCCAGTTGCTCTTCGCGTCTTCCGTGTTTTTCGTAGCGCTCGCGAGCTCGTGCTCTCGGATACCCTCAAGGACGGTGCTGGCTTCGTACTCCCCGCGGGTCAAAAGGTACGACCGCTTGTTCTCCGCCAACCCCGCGGTTTCAACCTTCGCCGTGTCCTCCAACGTCTCCGCAAACGACCCACCTTGCGCCTCAACCGCGGCGTTCCGCACGGCAAGCTCCGCGGCTTGCGTTTCGATTTCTTTGCGTTGCACGTCCTGTTCCGCTTTGTTGGACTCCGCCTCCGCAAACGCCAGGCGGTCGGACGCGAGGTTCAGCGCCCGGACGTTCGCGGCGAGCGCTTCTTTGGCGCCTTCGTTTTCGATGTACGCCCCCGCCTCAGCAACCGCCGCGGATGAGGTGTGCGTCTGCGTCACCAACGCGCGGAAAGGCTCCACCACGGAAGCGGAGGCGTGGCCGGGTGTTGGGTTCGCGGGGGCGGAGGTTGAGACCGTGCCGGAAACCGCTGCCGAAACGGGGACCTTAGACGCATCCTCCATGGGCGCGGTCGTGGCGGTCGCCACTTGGGGAGGCTCAATGGCGGCCGGCCGGGCGTCACCGGCACGCACCAGCGCCGCAGTGTCCGTCGCTTGCCCTAACCTCGCGGGAAGCCCAACGAGTGAATTGCCGTTGGGGTGCACCGCGACGACGCCGACGCAGGCCACGACCGCGAGGGACGCGGCGGCAGCTGCGAGGGGAGGACGGGAAAAGAAACGTCAGCGTTGGTGTTACACGGTGTGGAAATCACCTCGTCACGAGCGCGCTGCGGAGCCGACGAGCGTCGACGGTTTCCACGTCGCGTTTGCAAGAAACGCGCATCGCCCGCCGGTGCTTTCGTGAGCCCACGACATCCGTGGCTTTTTTCGACGCGGTGCAGACCCCGACACTCGACGACTCGGTTTTGTATCGCCGCTGGGCGATCTCGGTGGGTGGGTGTTTAGAAATCGGGAAGACGCACCCGCGAACCTCAGCGCGCGACGCATGGACGTGCGGGATGCGCCCTCTTCGGGGGCATCATCCACGAGGAGCGGGGAGTGTTCACTTCCCAGAGCCATGGTCGCTTGCGCGAGCTCGCGAGACTTGGGAGTGGCACGCGGCGGCGGTGACGATCGGGCAAGAAGCGGACCAGTCATCGAAATAAAAAATGATCTCGGAAAAGCCAGCCAGACCAACCACGCAAAACCAACATCGTTCCTCCACGACCGCCCACGACACGCCGCGCTGGGACGCGTCGTGGACATGACCAGGGTCGACCCGAGCGTGGTGCGGCGAAGGTGCGCCGTGCTCGCGGCGAATCACACCTCCAGTGGACCGCGCGCCGTGGACCCACGCGTCCGTCGCCGTCGCGTCTCGACTCGCACCGTTTCGTTCGTCACATCCTGTGGTTCCCCTCGACGACGCTACTTCGGCACCGCCTCATCGTTTCGTCCTGACCTCCCTATCTCCCACCCCCCAAACACAGGGTCCTCGAGCGCTTGCAATCCAGCGACGTGGAGATAGACGAGTCTGATTTGCCTGAGTTTCCGGCTCCCAGCCACAGGGTCTCCGGCGGCCTTCCGCGTGTCCCAGTCGACATCCCACACAAATTCGCGCCGTTTCCCACCAGTCTCGGGGCGTCCAGGGCGAGTTCAGGGCAAGCCTCCGGTACGTCAAATGGTGGCAAACGAGTTACGCACATGATATCCGGAGGTACGGTGTCTACTCAAAGCGCTGCGAAGCGATCGAATAGTACCACGTCCAAGCACTCGACACGTGATTCGACGGACCTTAAACCGTCCAATGACGGTCGTCCCACGTGGGGCGCCAACGCCAAATCGAAACCGGCGACGTCGTCATCGGCGAAAGACGCGTCGCTTTCGGTGCTGAAGCGCGAAGCCGCGGCGAGGCGGACACGGGGACAGCTGGTTAGTTCGGGGGACGACACCGAGGGCGACGTGCACGACGAAAATGAAACGGCGGTTACCCATAAACGGAACCCCAAACGAGGCGAACGCAACGCCTCGGTGTATAACCGGCTGCTCCGCGAATCGCGGCGGCCGGCGCGGATGCATGGAAAGTCGCAAGACGAAAAGGAAAACTCCTTTGCGTCGGTTCCCGTTGACGGATGCCAGGTTTCCCAGGCATCCGTGAAAGTCCTTGCACACAAAACCGCCACCGCCGAGGACGGGAACGGCGGGTCCTGGGCGACCGCGGAGGGCGACCACGACGCGGGGACGAGCGCGAATGACCGGGACGACGACGACGGCGCAGAAGTCACGTCGACCGCGAAAAGAGTGTGGCTCGACACGGGGGGGATTGAAAAAAATGAACTGGCATACCCTCCCGTCGCGGAGGATTCAGACGCCGGGTCCGTGGAGAGCCACGCGTGTTCCTCGCCCGAACGCGCCGGCGACGACGAAGTGTCGTTCACTCCGCTCGCGACGGTGGCGGAGTCGCAACGCGTTTCGCGTCAATTGCGCGTCGCGCAGGTTACGCTTACGCTGAGGGAATCGCGCCAGGCTCGGTCGGAGGACGAAGCGTCTGCGTCAGACGAAGCGTTGGACGATACATCAGATGAATCGTTCTCCTCGGAGGTTGCCGAATCCATGACCATAGGGTCGGAGGACTCGTTCGCGTCCGCGTCGCTGGAACCAGAGGACGAAACGGAACACGAAGACTACGCGAATAGCGACGCGCCCACCAGCGACAGCGCCCAGCGCGACCCGAACCCCGACGACGTGGACGTGGCGGGTACGCTTTGGGAGGACAACAACGCGTTGAGGGCGAAGCTGCGAGAAGCTGCGCAGGTATGTATTTCCCAATCACCACGTTCCGCCTCCCTGCTCGGCCCGATTACCCTTCCCTGTTTACTCAGGCCACTTTACGAGAGACTGACACTTTCTTGTTAATCGTGCCAGGCGCTCATAAAGACCGCGCGCGAACGCGCCGAGTCTTTGCAGGACCGGGTTCGTTTGCGAAAGGACCTCGCGACGCGCGACGCGGAGGCTGAAAAACTCCAAAGAGAGTTTGGCCTTCGTGAGAAAACGTTGGAAAAGGCGTTGGAAAACATAAAGGGCAAGCTGGAAAAAACACAGGGCAGGCTGGAAAAGGCGGAGAGCAAAGCAAGCGTTGCCGTAGATCAAGCGTCAGCCGCGGAGAAAAGTGAAAAGGCTGCGGAGAAGGCGGCTGTTGATTCTGAGAAACGCGCTGCTGATTTTGAGAAGCGCGCCGAGGACGCCGAGAAGCGCGCCAAGGCCTCTGAGACGCTCGCCAACGACGCCGAGGATCGCGCGCGAACGGCGACGCGAGCTTGGGAAAGCGCGAAATGCGACGCCGAACGCGTTGCGATGCAAACTGACATGCTCCAGCAAGACTTGATTTTGGTAAACGAAGCGTTGACACAAATGACCGAGGCTTGCGAAGACGCTCGCGCTTCCACGAAAGCGGCGCGTGTGTGGCGCGTCGCGCGAGGCGAAAGCGCTGACACCGCCCGGCCTAACCGGGCGGTGTCAGATGACTCCGCGGCAGCAGAAGCCGCCGCGCGCGCGCTCGCCGCCGCCGTCGCGGAAGCCGAGGCGATTCTCGTTGCCGGGCCGGAAGGCGCTGACGTGCTGAACTTGAGGACGCCGAGTAAGGACGGCGTGGCGACTGGCGATGACTTCGGCGCCGCGCGGTCGCTAGTAAGCGCCGCGCGGCGCACCTGCATGGACGCCAAACTGAGATTAGAGGAACTGCACTCTCTTCGCTTGGCGCTGACGGGCGAGATGGCGGCGGCGAGACGCGCGGAGAGGGAGACGGCGGCGCTCCGTTCGAGGACGCACTCGGCGGAGGCGGAGGCGCACACCGCGTGGTGTTTGCTGGACGTCGCGAGCTCTCAAATCGCGAGCGGTGAAACGGGAAAAACGCCAGTCGGACGCAAAACCGAAACGGCGAATACCTCCACGCCGAAACCCGTTGGAAACGACGGTCACGCATTTAACCTCCTATCACTGGTCTCCCCGTCCCTTGCGTACTCTCCCGCGCGAGTTTTGGTGGAAACCGAAGCGGCGGCGCTTGACAAAGTCGTGGCGCATCTGAACAAACGCCGTGGAAGGGGCGCCGTCGGATTCACATCCGCGATTGACAACGTCGGCGCCGATGACCGAAGAGTCGCGTTCTTCTGTTTCAGGTTCTGGAAACAGCTCACCGCGATGAGTCATCGCAAGTCACCGATGGCGACGCCGGCGGCAGTGGCATTGCGCATGGAGGATGAATTCGCGTTTGACGTCGCGTCCGCCGGCGCGGCGACGGAGCACTGCCCGTTGGAGCACTTGTCGCCGCCGCACCGCCCGCTGCCGTTGCCGCGGTGGGCCCCGCCGCAAGAGGCAACACAGGCGCACGTTTCGCCCTCTTTGATCGACTTTAACACGCCCCCGTTGGAAAGGTGGGCGAGGCGAGCGTGACGGGGTATTTAGGAGGAGTACGAAGAGACAGGCAGGGTATATGAATAGTAGAAGAAAAGGAAGAGACAGGGGTATGTATATGAATAGTAGTTTTTAGAAAGAAAAGAAACAGACGAAGACTTGTTGAATGAAAAAATAGCTCCCCTCATACAAAGCTTCTACTCTAGAAGAATCTCGAAATCGGGGTTACGGAAGCGGCTTAGCGCGTCATAGCCCCCTCCGCCTCCGCCGCCGCGCGCTGTTCCGCCCTCGGGGTGTACAGTTCCTTGCGTTTGTCCCTTCTGGAGGGCAGCCCGTCTTCGCGCCCGCCCTTCTTTTCGTAATCCACAACACGCACGGTTTTCTTGCCGTTCGCGCCCGGCTTGAACAGAACCTCCCCGTCCCGAAGCGCGAAGAGAGTGAAGTCCTTACCAGTGCCCACGCCGGGGCCCGCGTGGACCTGGAATTGAGGAAAAGGAAAAGGAAAGAGAGGGGAGCACAGAGAGGTCAGTCAGTCGTTGTCGAGAGTTGAGTTTTGGCGTTTTGGCATTTGGCTAATCTAATCGCCAGGAGGGTTTCAGGGTTTTGGCTGCATCGTCTAAATCGTGGGGGGTCCCTTCCGACTTACCTTGTTCCCTCGCTGGCGGATGATGATGTTGCCCGTGATCACGACCTCGCCTCCGTACTTCTTCACCCCGAGATACTGCGGGTTACTGTCGCGGCCGTTCTTGGTGGACCCGGTGCCTTTCTTGTGCGCGGCTTCCACGCAGAAGCCCGCCCGGACGGGCGCGCTGGTGGTGCTAGGCATCGCGACGACGCGTCCGCCGGAAACCGAGGCGTGGCGCGCGGCGAGGCCGGCGACGACGGAGTGACCCAGGAGAGCGGCCATGGTGCGGAACGAGTAAAGCGACCAACCACCGGGCGGGGGTCGGGGCGTTGCGTTGTGTGGGTAAGCCGGCGCGGAAGGCGGGGGAGGTGCGCGGCAAATCGCCCGTCACACGGGATAGGGGTTTTGGCCAGGGAAAAAAAAGCACGTCATCACCCCTAGATCTATAGACCGCATAGGTGCGACCCCAAAACCTGCCGAAAGTGGCGTTTGCACGCGGAAATTATTTTCTCGAAAAATACACGGGTCCAAACCGCCGACCTTCTGCTTGTTTAACAATCTGAACGGGTGATCGAACTGGTGATGGATGACCTGCGGAAGAAGAATGTTTTCTGTTTACGGGTAGACGGGTCTACCAGGGTCGAATTGGTGATCTCCGGAAGAAGGACCTTTTCTGTACGAAAGAAGGACAGACCCGCGGGTCTACCAGGGTCGAACCCGTGCCTCCGGAAATGAAGGATGTGAAAACACCCCGTTTCTACCGGGAGCGAACCCGTGACCTCCGGAAATGAAGGATGTGTTTTTTTGCACTCGTTCTTTCTGTCGTTCGTTTTCTGAAAACCGTTTCATCCCCTTATAGGGGCTAGTCTCGCATGCGCTTCCCCAAGCTCGGGTCCGGTCCTCCCCCCACCGCGGCGCGCCACGCCCTGGCTTCCCCCGCCGCTGACTCTAGCGTCGCTCGCACCCCCAAGCGGTACGTCTCCGCTTCCCTGCACGCGGCCTCGCCAGCTCCGGAAGCCGCAGCCGCGCCTTCGGGCGAGCGCAACGCCGCGTCGCCCTCGTCCAGCTGTTCCACGAGCGCCGCGAGCGCGCCGCAAAGCGCGCCCGCCGCGAGGAGTTCCCCTTCCGAGCTCACCGGTGCGTCTCGCGGGTCCACAACACACGTCGCCAGCGCGGCCGCGTCCGCGGTTAGCACTCGCAGCGTCCCAATCAGCCCGCTCGCTAAACCGGCGGGTTTCCACCGCACCGCGTGTTTGCAGAGCTGCAGGTTGAACCTTACCAAGCATGCCGCGCGCGCTCTGGTTACCTCGCCAACCTCCCCCCCCGGAAGCTCCAGGGTTAATGGCACGTCATCGTACGGGTTTTTCACCACGCAGAACCCGTAGAAAAGTAACAACTCAGCGTTTGACTTGGCGCCGTAGGACACGAACACCTCGCGCCCGCGTTCGCAACGTTTCGCGATTGGCAGGTGCAGCGCGTCATGCCGAAGCCGGCTGTACCGCACCGCGTGCGGCCAAACCGAGTGGTTGCAAAGCAACGCGACGGGCGGTAAGCAAGTCACGGGCGTCACGGGCGTGGGCGGTTGCGTCGAGGTGCCTGATACCGATACCGATACTTCCCCAGGGCTAGATCCATCAGAACTGTTTCCAACCGCTTCCTCAAACAAAACCGTCATCCCGTACGCGTTCCATGCCTCCGTCGCCGCGACGAAGTTTTCGTACCTGTGATTGTAAAAGAAGTGTCAGTGTTGTACATCGCGTGTATTGGACGATGGCCTGGTCAACAGTCACCGTAATCGGTCTGAACAGTCAGGGCAGAGGTAAGACGTCCCTTCGCAGGACGAGTACATCGCGTGTATTGGACGATGTACGGACAACAGTCACCGTAATCGGTCTGAACAGTCAGGGCAGAGGTAAGACGTCCCTTCGCAGGACGAGTACGGGCAAACGTGGAGGCGGGATTGCAGGGAAACACAAACGCACGTGTATAGGTTGGCCGGAAACACTTCAGGGTAGTGCTCGCTCAGCGCAGGGAACAGCGCGGCGTACTGCCTTGCGAGTTTTTCGCGCGCCGCGTGTGCGTCGCCACACACCGGTGTTCCCCCTAACAACGCTGCGGTTGCAGCAACAGGCCACGACGCGGGAGTCAGGCCGGGGACAGACGGCAGGGCGTTCAGAAGCGGCGCCCATTTCGAGGTAGCGCCTTCGCCGAACTTCTCGAACACCAGCCACAGCGCCGCGATTGTGTCTTCCCCGAGCGCGGCGAAGGTCCGGTAGGTTTCGCCTCGTTGGCCGGGGTCATCCAGCGCGGCTTGAACGGTCCACAGCGTGCCCGACGGTACCCGGACGACGTCATGTCCGGCAGGCAGGTGCGCCGCCGCGGCGGCGCCTCTGCCCGTGTTTGGGAACCGAGCAGGGACTATTGAAACACTCATCCCTCCATCTCCATCGTTTGAGGAGATGCCGCCATGTGGTGTCGATGCGTCTGCTGCGCCGCCCCTTTGTGTCCAGGCGATCATCGCGTCCCCCACGCCCGCGTCGTCGGGAGGCGCGCCGCAAATGGTGCCCTCGTTCTCGTCGGCTGGTGCGGCGAGCGCGGTGTCGCACAGCGCGCGCGCGCCTTGCAACACCGCCGCCGCCGCGTCGCCCGCTTCGTTGAGGAGTTCCAGCACGAGCGCGCACGCCGCGGTTTCGTTGCGCGGTGAAATCGCCACGCGCTCGCGCTCGCCAAACACGGGCGGGGTCATCGCCCACGATGACCACCCAGCCGCCGCCGGGCCGAAGTACACCTCGCGGTCGTCCAAACTCGCCACCCTCGCGCACGCCAGCAAACGCATCGCGGCATCGGGTGATGCCAGCGCCACCAGGGGCGGATGCAACCCGCACTCGCGCAAAATACCGTCCCTCAACCCCGAGTGCTCATCCACGGGCATGGGCACGCCCATGGAGTACTCCATCACCATGAAAGGAGACCCACCACGGGCGCGCCAAGGGTGTGATGATGGGGAAGATGATGATTGGCTAATCTTCAATGCGAAATATGTACTACACGAGACGGATTAAAAAGACGCGCGAGGAGTCAACACTTGTGCACAATCACCCGTTTGTTGCTTTATGCAAACGTTTAAAACACCCTACTTCTCGCACACCAAACACCCCATCAGCCCTCCAGGTGCTAGTTCGTAGAAGGTGGCTTTTTTGAACCCCGCCGCCATCGCCAAGTCGACCAACTCCGGCCCGGTCGGGTACCGCTCGATGGATGGCTGATACGATTAAAAAAAAAGTGTCAGTCTCTCGTAATGTTCGTTACTTGTATTCCGCAAACAGTGCGTTCGTGATGTATTCGTAAGAGCCGCGAGTACAGGTAAGAGTTACCAGTAGTGCACTTCCTTTTAATGTGTGGACGTCAAAGAGGGGCTGTGATCAGGGAGGCGGAACGTGGTGATTTGGAAAGACGCACCTTCAAGTACCGGTACTCCGCTGCGACGCCTAGGATGTCCGCGGCGGGTACTACTAGGTTATCCAGAATCAAACCTTGCACCTGGTTCACGATTTGATTGGTGCTGTTGTTGAAATCCACGACCGCGGCTTTGCCTCCTTTTTTCAAAACTCGCTGTAACTCGCTCAGCGCTTTGGGTATGTCGCTGACGTTTCGTAACCCGTACCCTATGGTGGCGCCGTGAAACTCACAATCCGGGTACGGCAGACTCAACGCGTCGCCTTGTTGCCACGAAATCGGCGACAAACCGTACCCTGCTGGGTGCTCTGTTTCCTTTTGCGCGGCTACTTTCAGCTGCGCGGATGCGAAGTCCAGACCCACCACCTCCCCCGACGGCCCGACCGCGTCCGCCAGCCGCAGCGCGATGTCGCCCGACCCGCAACACACGTCAATGGCTTTGTCCCCCGGCCCCACGCCCGTCCACCGCACCGCCGCGCGCTTCCACACCCGGTGAAGCCCCAGGCTGAGCACGTCATTCAGTTTGTCGTACACCGGGGCGATGTCGTTGAACAAAGTCTGCCGCTCCTGTGCGGCTTCCGAGGAAAACTGTTCGTCCGGACGGCCGGTGACAAACTTTTTACCCGCCGTAGATTCCGAATCGGATTTGGCAACGGCGTCATCAGGGACATCTCCCCCGGCCTTCGCCGGGGAACTCGTGTAGGGCGGCACCACCGAAGCGCCGTTCCACACCGCGCCGTTCTTCGTGTCGTCTGCTGTGGGGTGGGAGATGCGCGCGCGAAAGACATGGCAGGAGTACGCGTCAGCGATCGGGGGATATAAACAGAGCACACGTGCGTGGATGGTGGAAAACGCGACGCGTGGACACACCCGCACTCGCGGCGACCCTGACTCCGCTTCTCGAAACGTTTCGTGACCGCGAGCCAGCGAAATCGGCTCGCGAGCGAGCCGCGTGACCCGTGGGCACCGGCCCGGAACCGACGGCGAGGCACTGCATCTCGCCTGCGCAGCCGTGATTGGGGGAGAGTGAGGGGCGCTTCCATGTGATTTCCGAGATTCTCAAACTTTGCCCAAAAACTGTCTGCTGATTGCTCTGAAACACCCTCGAGCCTCGGTGGCACTCCGTCGGCCGCACGCCGTCGGGAGGCGCGTGGGGTTGGTTACCGCCGGCTCGCTGCGCGAGGTTTCTGCGTGACTTTCCCGGGAACGCGCGCGGACCAGGAAAGCTGACCTCACGACCACTCGAGTGCCCCCACCGTCGCTAAGACCGCGGGTCGCGTTCAACCGAGGGTGTTCGGCAATCCCGAGGCGTTTGGTACCGCGATGGACGACGAGCGCCTAGCCTCCGATTCCAACGTTGGCGATGGTGGCCCGTCCACCACCACCACCATCGCGGGCATGGCGTGCGCGCCCTTTCACAAGGCGCACCGCTGGGTCACCAACCTGGCGGGCGCGGTGGGGTGGCAGCTCATAGGGTTCATCGGGAGTTCGCATTTCGGGTTGAAAGGTACGTTTTCGCCTAAAAACCAAATCCCGGATGGCTGTTTGCCGTGTACAACACGTTAACCCCTTTTCGTTCCCACTCGCAGGCGCGTTGCTTGGTCTGGTGGGGCACGCCGATCTTCCGTACGCGCAGAGCATTTTGAAACTCAGCGCGACGCAAAACCAGCGGTACGGAATCGTGGCGTGTTTCCCGTGGAGCATAAAGCCGGTGATTGGGATGATTTCCGATATCGTGCCCATTTGGGGGTACAACAAGCGGTACTACATGTTCGGCGCGTCGCTTTTAGGCGCGGCGGCGGTGGCGTATTTAGCGGGGGCGACGCTGCGCGACGACAACGACTCCGCCATGGCATACGTCGCCGCGCTGGTGCTTATTAACTTACAAGTATCCGTCGTGGATTTGCTCACAGAGGGCAAGTACACGGAGAAGATGTCCGCTACCCCGGAAGTGAGCAGCGACATCGTGAGCTTCGTGTGGCTCACCCTCGGCGCGGGCGGGTTGTTCGCCACGCTCGTTTCATTTTTCGTGCTGCCCACGAAAAACTACCGGCTTATTTTTTACTGCGCCGCGCCGTTCGCGCTGCAAGCGGTGAGGGCCTTTCCCACCCACCACATTCCGCCAACTGATTGCCCATACAAGACTGACATTTATTTTTACAATCTCAGGTGTTCACGAGCTGGTTCGGGTTACTGCCCGAGGAAAAAAAAGCGGAAACCGAAAAAGTCAACTGCGCGCTTCTTCACAAACACAAGCCGCTGTTCGTGTTAGGCACGTTCATGGCCGTCGTGTCCGCCGTGCTCGCGGCGGCGCAGCTTCTTTCGGAGGACATGTTTTTCGAGCTGTACTTCACCGCGGGATGCGCGCTCGCGTTGTCAATCGCGATGTTTGCGTGTATGCCCGCGCGGCTCGCGAAAGCGACGCTTTTTCTGTTCCTCACGAACACAACCAGCGTCAGCTTCGGCAGCGCCATGCAGTACTGGTTCACCGTGGACGAAACGTGCAACCCCGGAGGGCCGCATTTCGATTACCTGTTCTTCACCGTGTACACCGCGGTGGTGGCGCAGGTGCGGGGCTTTCCCAATCGCCACACACCGCTTTCGCGATTGCCCATGTTCGTACCAGAAGGGACTATTACGATCAGAGGGGACTGTTACCCTGACTTTTTACTCATACTATGGGGTACAGTATACCCTTTCCAATCCCTCATACCAATCCCTCATACACATGGTCCGAGAGACTGACACTTTCGGCTTTTATCGTACCAGGTGTTCGGCGGGTTTGGGATTTATTTATTCAACGCGTACTTCTCCACGTTTCGCATGCGACACGCGCTTATGATCAGCGCGCTTGTTTCTTCCTTCGCCTCGGTTGGCGACCTCGCGATGGTGTTGCGGTGGAACGTGTGGTGGGGGATTCCGGATAAGGCTTTTTATTTAGTCGGGGACACGATTTTGGAACCAATAGTGGAGATGATGGCGTTCATGCCGGGTACAATACTGATTTCGAAGGTGCGTGTTTTTGAAGGAAAGGTGTTGAGTTTCCCATCACCACATTCCGCCGACTGATTGCCCGTACCACGATACTGACCCTTTCGGTTCAATCGTACAAGATGTGTCCTAAAAACATGGAAGCCACCACGTTCGCGATCCTGGCCAGTTTCAGCAACCTGGGCAGCTCCCTTTCCCAGGCCTTCGGGGTGTTCGCGATGCAGTACGCGGGAATAAAAACCGACGTAACGGAAGGCGAGTGCGACTTTTCAAACCTGCCCACGCTGATCGTGGTGTGCGGGATGTTGTTGCCCCTGCTCGCGGTGCCGTTGGTTTTCATTTTGATTCCGGACATCGCAATGAACGATCCGGTGAGGGAAGACAACGAGCCGGTGACGGTGATGACGGGCTTGGAGAAGGAAACGGACGAGGGGGAGCGGATGGGGCTCCTGGGGGGGGGGACGAAGGCGGACTAGCAGCAGCAGTTTTTTTAGACAAACGCTTATAGAAATAATCTCGGACGCTCTCCAAGTGGATCTCTCGTCTTTTCTGGATACAGTCATGACAGTAATCATTTCTTATCCCGAAAACCTGGAGTCTCTAGTCTCTCCTGCACTCCGCACACTTGCTTTTCAGCTTGCCGTGCGGGCAGGGGTTGCACACCGTGCACCTGTATTTCAGCTTGCCATGGGGGCACCCGTTGCACTCCGCGCACCTGCTTTTCCGCTTGCCGTGGGGGCAGGGGTTGCACTCCGCGCACCTGTATTTCAGCTTGCCGTGGGGGCAGGGGTTGCACTCCTTGCACTTGTCTTTCACCTCGCCGTGCGGACAAGGGTTGCACTTTTTGCACTTGTCTTTCAGCCTGCTGTGAGGGCAGGGCTTGCACTCCGTGCAGCTCCTTTTCACCTTGCCAAGGGGGCAGGGGTTGCAATCCGTGCAGTGCTGTTTCAACTTGCCGTGGGAGCAGGGGTTGCACACCGTGCACCTTTATTTCACCTTGCCGTGGGGGCACCCGTTGCACTCCGCGCAGCTGTGTTTCAGCCTGCCGTGAGGACAGGGGTTGCACTTCATGCAGTCGCCTTTCACCTTGCCGTGGGGGCAGCCCTTGCACTCCGCGCAGTTGTATTTCACCTTGCCGTTGGGGCAGGGGTTGCACTCCGCGCAGTTGCGGTTCACCTTGCCGTGCGGACACGGGTTGCACTCCGCGCAGTTCTCTTTCAGCTTGCCGTGCGGACACGGAGTGCACTCCACGCACTTGCATTTCTCCTTCCCATGCGGGCATCGTTTCACTCCCATCGCGTCTCGTGTCCCACGGTACCCGGAGATTCCACGTCCGGCCGCGTCCGGCTATCGCATCGTCGCAACTATTCACTACGCTTGTGTCGGTAGCCTCGGAAGCGTCCGTCGGAGCAGACACGAGAGCGCTCGTGCACGAAGTGTGGTTCGTTCGGGGTGATGGCGTCCCGACTGAGTGGTTTTCCACTTCTGGCACTGATTCGCGGCCACGTCTCATGCTCTCATCCAGCGCCAGCTCTGCTTTTTTCTTCGCTCGCCGCCGTAAAACGCTCCACCGATTGCGTCCTCACCCACTCCTCCCCGCATTCAGCCGCACGGTTACCCGTCGGGCCCACCTCCCAAAGTTACACACGATGGCTACCCAGGCTGCTGTGATGTCCGCCAAGCCCACGCAGGTGCGCGTCGTTCCCCCCGCGCGTTCTCCGGCGACGCGCTTTCGGCGCGATTTATCGTGTCGAAAGGCTTTCGCAACGCCGTCGAAAGATTCCGGCGGAATCGGGCGTGGTCGCAGTCGCGACGCCAGCAACCGGTCAGGTTTCGTGCGTTTCGCGCTGCACCACGTGACACGCGTGACACAGACGTCCCTCCCAAACGTTTCCGGAAACCAAGCGCGCGTAGCCACCGGGCACGAGGTTTCCGAAGCGAACTTTGGATAATGTACGACGTGTCACACGAGTGACGAGTCCGTCAGGCGGTGGTTGTTTTTTGACTTGTCATGGTGACCCTCAAATCACCTCCCTAACCTTTCCCTATACCCTTTCGTTTCCTTTTCACACAGCTCGCGAGCTTCTCCGGGCTAAGAGCGCAAAGGGTCGGCTCGGTCGCGTCCGTCGCGCCCGTGCGCCGCGCCGGCAGAGCCGCTTCACTCGTGGTCCGCGCGGATGGCCGGGAAGTCGCGCTGGATAAGTACCGCAACATCGGCATCATGGCGCACATCGACGCCGGAAAGACCACCACCACGGAGCGCGTGCTTTTTTACACCGGCAAGTCGCACAAAATCGGCGAAGTGCACGAAGGCGCGGCGACCATGGACTGGATGGAACAGGAACAGGAACGCGGGATCACCATCACGAGCGCCGCTACGACGTGCGCTTGGAAGGAACACCGTATTAACATCATCGACACCCCCGGTCACGTGGATTTCACCCTGGAGGTGGAACGCGCGCTCCGTGTCCTGGACGGCGCCGTGTGCCTCTTTGACTCCGTCGCTGGAGTAGAACCTCAATCGGAAACCGTGTGGAGACAGGCGGACAAGTACAACGTCCCGCGGCTGTGCTTCATCAACAAGATGGACCGCATGGGCGCGAACTTTTACCGCACCGTGGAGATGATCATCGAGAACCTGGGGGCGAACCCGATCGTGTGCCAGCTTCCGATTGGCGCGGAAGAAGACTTCGAGGGTGTCGTTGACCTGGTGATTATGAAGGAAATCATCTGGAACGGCGAAGAACTCGGCGCGTCCTTTGAAACCGTGGAAATCAGGGACTCGCTTAAGGAAAAAGCCGCCGAGTACCGCGCAGCGCTTGTGGAGAAAGCCGTGGAGTGCGACGACGTCGTGATGGAGGCGTTTCTTGATGGTGAGGAGCCTGATGAGGCCACCCTGAAAGCCTGCATCCGCAAAGGCTCCATTGGGAACGTTTTCGTCCCAGTCCTGTGCGGCTCCGCGTTCAAAAACAAAGGCGTGCAGCCCATGCTGGACGCGGTGCTGGATTACCTCCCCTCCCCCGTGGATTTGCCCGACATGAACGGCACGGACGTTGATGACCCCGAAAAGGTTTTATACCGCAAGCCCTCAGACGACGAGGCCTTCTCGGGGTTGGCGTTCAAGATCATGGTGGACCCTTTCGTAGGCTCCCTGACTTTCCTCCGAGTGTACAGTGGGGTGCTGGAAGCTGGGACGTACGCGTTCAACTCGGTGAAGGGCAAGAAGGAGCGCATCGGGCGGCTTCTGCAGATGCACGCCAACTCCCGGGAGGACGTGAAGGACGCGGTGACTGGCGACATCGTCGCGATTGCGGGCTTGAAAGACACCACCACCGGCGACACGCTTTGCGACGCGAAGAAACAGATCATCCTCGAGCGCATGGAGTTCCCCGACCCGGTGATCAAGGTCGCCGTGGAACCCAAAACCAAGGCGGATTTGGAAAAGATGTCCATGGGTTTAATCAAACTCGCCGCGGAGGACCCTTCGTTCCACTTTTCCCGGGACGAGGAAACCAACCAGACCATCATTGAGGGCATGGGCGAGCTTCACCTCGAGATCATCGTGGACCGGTTGAAACGGGAGTACAAGGTGGAGGCGGACATCGGGGCGCCGCAGGTTAACTACCGCGAGAGCATCTCAAAATCCGCCAGCGTCAAGTACACGCACAAGAAACAATCCGGCGGTTCCGGGCAGTACGCCGAGGTTTCGATCAAGTTCGAGCCCCTCGAACCAGGCACGGGGTTCGAGTTCACCACGGATTTGAAAGGCGGCTCAGTGCCGAAGGAGTACATCCCTGGGGTATCCGCCGGGTTGCAGCAGATGATGGGCGCCGGCGTCATCGCGGGTTTCCCCGTGGTGGACGTCAAGGCCACGCTTTTCGACGGCAACTACCACGACGTGGATTCGTCCGTCATGGCGTTCGAAATCGCAGCCAGGGGCGCGTTCAGGGAAGGCATGGCCAAGTGCGGGCCCAAGCTCCTTGAACCGGTGATGCAGGTTGACGTGATTTGCCCGGAGGAGTCCATGGGGGACGTGATCGGCGACTTGAACTCGCGCAGAGGGCAAATCGGCGAGCTTGGGGACAAGCCGGGGGGGTTGAAAACGGTCAAGTGCTTCGTGCCTCTGGCGGAGATGTTCAACTACGTCTCCAAGCTGCGAGGCATGACCAAAGGCAGAGCGAACTACTCAATGAAGCTCGCGCGGTACGAACCCGTGCCCATGAACATCCAAACCGAAATGGCGGCGGCGAAGGGAAACAAGCAATCCGCGTAAGTTTTTGCGTTTGGCGAGTTGAGGCGAGGGTGAGATTTTGTGCAGTGCGGTCTTTGTGGATACAGTATTAGCCACTTACGGAAAACGTCTCTGTGTCTTTCTCCCGACTCTTTGTGTGCACATCGTATTCTCCCGACTCGTGTTCTCCCCCGTGCGTTTCCAATTCGTCAAGTATCTAAATCCGGTCCCTCCGCGTCTCGTCGCGTAGAGCCAGGCACGTCGCGCAGCTGTTTTTCACCTTGCCGTGAGGGCACGGGGTGCACTCCGCGCAGAAGCGTTTGAGCTTGCCGTGAGGGCAGGGGGTGCACTCCGCGCAGAAGCGCTTGAGCTTCCCGTGAGGGCATGGGTTGCAGTCCTTACAGCTGCGTTTCTGCTTGCCGTGAGGGCAGGGGGTGCACACCGCGCAGGCGCTTTTCTGCTTGCCGTGAGGGCAAGGGTTGCAGTTCACGCACATGTTTTTCCGCCTGTCGTGAGGGCAGGGGTTGCATGCCGCACAGTCGCGTTTCCGCTTGCCGTGGGGACAGGGGTTGCACTCCGCGCAGTTGCTTACCCGCTTGCCATGAGGGCAGGGGTTGCACTCCGCGCACTTGCTTTTCAGCTTGCCGTGAGGGCAGGGGTTGCACGCCGCGCAGCCGTATTTCAGCTTGCCGTGGGGGCAGGGGTTGCATGCCGCGCAGCTGCCTTTCACCTTGCCGTGCGGGCAGGAGTTGTAATCCGCGCAGTTGCTTACCCGCTTGCCGTGAGGGCAGGGGTTGCACTCCGCGCACTTGCTTTTCACCTTGCCGTGAGGACAGGAGTTGCACTCCCCGCACCTGTGTTTCAGCTTGCCGTGGGGGCAAGGGTTGCACTCCGCGCAGTTGCTTACCCGCTTGCCGTGGGGGCATCCGACGCATTCCATGCAGTTTCTTTTCAAAATCCCATGGGGGCACGGGTTGCACTTCGCGCAGTTGCCCTTCGGCTTGCCGTGTGAGCACCTCTTCCTATCCATGGATACGCCTTCCTCACGGGCTACTCCTCTAGCGAATGTCGTCCATCACTCGTGCACCCGTGAGCGCCCTGCTGTGTGATGAAACACGACTCAAAGCAGTGATTGAAGAGGCCACGTGTGATTTTCATTTTTCGGTCCGGCCACTTGCTTGCGCCAAAAATCGTCCTCCTCAGCTGTGTGCCGCGGCCTGCTCCAGACGGTCGCGCGCGCACCACGTACCCCACGCGCTCGGCGCAGGGGGTCGGAGTCGCGCGCGAACCGAACCGTGCGCGCGTGGTGGTCGTGGGAGACGCACAGGAGACGTGAGAGGCGTGTGGAGGCACCGTTGGCACCGAGATTTCAATAAATTTGACGAAGCGAGACGCACGCTCTTGGGGACGCGTGGTGCGCACGCAGGCGAACTCCCGCGCGTGCTGCTTGATTGTTTCGAGGCCACGCGCGACGATGCGCGTGCCTTTCCAACCTCGGGCGTTGCTCATGGCTCTAGTTGTCCTGTGCCTGGCGTGTCCCATCGACGGGAGCTTGGGCGCGACGTTCACGTCGGAAGCGCCGATGCGGGTGGATTTGGAACTCGCGGTGACGCGCGCCGGGGACGTGACGGTTGTTTTGTGGGAAAACACCTGGGAGCTCGGTGTTGGTGGCCGGCCGACGACGTTGACGATGGCCGTGGCGACGGGAGAGCCAGACACGAGTTCGGTGGACCGGCTGAAATCGCTCGCCGCTTCCACCGCGGCGGCGGCGTTCACGGCGCCGGTTGGGTGGGACGCCACTGTGAACGGCGCGTGGTTCGCTCCGCGCGCCGCGCTTATCGACGACGAAAGTTCACTGAACCCGGTTACCGATTTCATCGCCGCCACTACCTGTTGCTCCCCCAACCTAACCGACCACGTGCGCGCGCCGTTCACGGGAACGGACCCCGCGGTTTTGTACACCACGCGGAACGGCACGCACGAGTGGGACCCCGTTTATTACCCGCCAAGCTTGCCGGTCATGAACCTGGTGTTATCCCTGGGCTCAGAGGACAGCGACGCCTTGAACGACGGCGTGACCTTCGCCAGGGTAGTCGCACTTCGAGCCGCGGTCGCGGTGGCGACAGGCACGCGGGAAAGCGACGTCGCGTTGTCCTACGCGGGCGCCGGCCGGCCGAAACACGCCTGGGCGCCGGTTGTTGTGTTGCACGGGTACCACGCCGCGAACTTCAACCCCGACCTCGCGGCAGGACTTTTACGCCAAGACGTGGTGAGGGAAGCCGTGGCGTTCGGTTTAGGACTCGCACAGACGCATGTCGCAGTAGCAGAGGTGGCGGATGAGCCGGAAAGCGAGCGATCCGTGGGAGAGGGCGCGACGAGGTTCAACTTTACGATTCGCGACGTGGTGGACCCGGGTGAGGTGGAACGCGCGTGGGCGCTCGCGGACGACTTAGAGTTTCTGGCGACCGCCAAGGCGAGGATGTTGTCCAACGCGCTGTGGGAACTTGTTGCGGTGAGTGGCCGACGGGGGGGCGGGGTAACGGCGGTGGTCAAGGCGGAGGTTCGGCCGACAACAGCGGGGGCGTGGGTGAGGGTCGCGAACGGGGGGGGGGTCGACCAAAGGGACGTAAACGCGGCGATGGCGTCGTACGGCGATTTGGAACGGGTGTTGGTCACTGGTACGTGTTGGGGCTTTCCTAAATCCAGGCACCTACGTTTACAGTCCCTCTTTGAGTGTTCGAGTGCACTACTTGTGATGTATGTAGCGCACTACGGCCGTAACATTTACCAGTACTGTGGTAAATCGACACAGTACTAGTAACTGTTACCGTGGTAACTGTTACAAACCAAACCCGTACTCGAGGCTCAAGATTGACACTTTTCTTTTGCAATCACAGGCGTGACTCGGGAGTACATCCTCGGTGCTGGTGTTGCGTTCACCGCACCTCGGTTGAGCGCCATCACTGACGCCCATTCAACACCCGCGACGCAGCTCGACGTGGTGCACCGTTCCGGGTTCGCGCGGCGCATGAGCGTTGTCGTGGTGCGGTTCGCCGACGCCGATTACGCGGAAAACGGACAACACGTTTTCAGGCTTTCCTTCCACAACCAGCGACCCGGCGTGGACGCGCGAGTCGCGGTTGTTGACGGAAGCGTGGGCGGCGACGTTCCCTGGTTCGGGCGTACCACCGTCACCCTGTCCCGCCCGCCCTCGCCTCCCCCGGCGCCGTTCCCGCCTCCCCAGATCAGGGGGTTGGACACCAGCATCACCGCCGGCCCATCCCCAAACTCGGTCAGCGCGCTGGGCACCAGTTTCCAATTCACGTTCCAGCCGCTCGCCGGGTGTTCGACCTGCGGCGTGCCGGCTGGCACCACGGTGTTCGCGAGGGTGGGTAAGGAACCAGGGCTTGTGTTCGGCGAGTGGCAGGCGTGTACTGCGGTTGACGTCGAAGCGCAGGTCACCGTGCTCGGCGGCCTGGTAAGTATTTCCCCAATCACCACATTCCGCCTCCCTGATTGCCCACACAAGACTGACACTTATTTTATTACAATCAGAAGGTCACGCGAACCGTGAAGCGGTTCCGGTTCACGCACGACCCGATTGAGGTAAGTATTTCCCAATCACCACATTCCGCCGACTGATTGCCCATACGAGACTGACACTTTCTTTTTATCTTTCAGACGGGGGCGTACCGAGTCCAGGCGAAGAGCGTTTTTACGGATTCGGCGCAAGGACTGGAGGACATTTCCCCGGTGGAAAGTAGGTACATCGTGGGCGAGGTCGTGTTTGGGTTCGGTGTTCTTGACCGTAAAACGGGTGTGCTTTCCGTGACCTTCAGCGCGGACGTTCCGTTTGGCGAAGCGGACGGCGTGGTGAAAACCGCGACCGAGCTGTTAACCCCGGAATCCAGCGCCCTTTTGGGGCCCGGCCTGGTACGGGTTTCGTGGCCGAACCCCCGAACACTGTCGCTCACGCTACCTCCCGCCCGGGAAAGCGGGCTGTGCGGGGCGTGGCGAGACAAGAGGTAAGTATTTCCCATTTACCACATTCCGCCGACTGATTGCCCATACTCGTACCAGAAAGGACTATTACCTCTGACTGTTTGTCCATACATCACGATATACAAGACTGACATTTATTTTTACAATCAAAAGAGCCGCCGCGTTGGCGCAGGCGGTGCGGAACAACCGCCCGGTAAGTATTTCCCATTTACCACATTCCGCCTACTGATTGCCCATACGAGACTGACATTTATTTTTACAATCTCAGGACGTGCCGATTCGTCTGTGGACGGACCCCGATACCGTGTCGTTACCAACGACGATGGAAATAACGTGGCGAAACCCCACGGACTGGTACGACGTTACGAGCGGTTTCCAGATGACGAAAACGGTGGTGGTTACGATCGACGACTCTAAACGCGGAGACGACGCGGGGGTCGTGATCGCGGGCGCGCGCGTATCGGGCGGGTGTCAAACCCTGCAGCTCGCCGCCGTCGCCAAGGACGGGTCATGGGACGGCGTCGCGAGGTGGAGTTTCGACGACGTGGCCTGGTCCCCGAACGGGCCCTCGCGAGGGGATTCAACACACCCAGTCCCAGAGGTCAGCGAGCACCCGGGTTTACTTGAAATCGTCGTCGCCGCGAACTCAGAACGCCAAAGCGCGCTGCGGCTGGACCCGACAATCACGCGTCCCGGGCTGCGGTACGAGTTCGGCGCGTCGCTGACTGATTGCGCCGGCCAAAACTCAACCGCGGTTATGCAAGCGGACCGCGTCGCCGGCGCCGTTCCCTTCGTGTTCCCCACCACCGGCGCGGTGGAGTACGTGACGCGATTTTCCAGGTCCTTCACCATCGCGATGGAGACCAAAATTCCCGACGTCGAACTCTCCGTCGCGACGTACGGCCGGGACTGCGACGTGGACGTCACCGCGCTGACGTTTCTGTGGACCAACCTGAGTAGTAACGCGGTACGGCCTTGGGCTTTCCCAAATCCAACGGCCACTGTTTGCCGTTTACTACATACATCACAAGTAGACTGTTTGCACATACAGTACACCCATACTCAAGGCTCAAGGACTGACACTTTTCGTGTACCAATCACAGCCGTGCTTTTTCAGCACCGTGCGGAGTTCGAAGTACGACGGGTACGAACGCTCGCAAAGGGCGCGGCGGAACACGTTGACCATCCCCCCGTTTTGTTTGGCGCCGCAGGTTGAGCCGCACGTGCTGGAGTTGTTCGCTTCTTACGGAACGGGCGGTTCCGGTGGCGGTGTCGCCGCGTCGCGGACCGAGGTTTTCGTGACCGTCACGAACTCGCCGTTACTGCCGGCGATGGCGGGCGGCGTGGGGCCGCGGCGCGTCGCGTTTGGCGTTGGCGACTTCGTGTTGGACGCGTCTTCCTCGTACGACCCGGACGAAGGCGCCCCGTATGCGCTGGCGATGCAACACGTCTTTTTTTGGTCATGCGGCGTCGTGCGAAATGTTTACAAGCCAGACTTAACCTCAAACCAACTGGATTATAAAGCCTTAAACGCGCTTTACGAAGCGCCGGCCGTGCGTAAATGCGACGCTTTGATTGACGAAATTCTGGCGCGAGCGGGTGGCGGGGCGGTGGTGCCACCCGGCGTCTCTGCCGCCATGGCAATCGACACCCTTTACCGCTTCACGGTACAGTACACGGTAGGGATGCGATCGGCTAACGTGAGTACCCTGGTGCACGCCGTTAAGGAAAGGGTGCCCACCGTGACCCTGCGGACCCCGACCACGCCGCAAGCGAGCGGCGCCGCGACGCGGTTAGTGGGGTTGGTGTCGCGATCGGGACAACTCGGTGCCGATGGTGCCAAACCCGTTGGCGCAATCACGCTCGCATGGACCGCTGTACCCGCGGTGGACTTCAGTGACCCTAACAACTTCCTGACAAGCACTGACGCCACTGCGTTGGTCATTGCCCCAAACGTGCTTCTTCCGGGGCAGAAGTACGTGTTCACGCTCGTGGCGTCGCAATTCGGGGTCAACGAAAGCGGGTACGCGACGACCACGGCGGTGGAGGTGGTGGGTCCGCCCGCGCTCGGTTTGGTGGTCGTGACCCCTGCGGAAGGAGGCTCCGCGCTTTCCACCGAGTTCGCAATAAGCACATCAGGCTGGGGCGGGGGCGGTGTGCTGCTTTACAGCATCGGGTACGTCACCCAAAGTGTGGGGGGAATGGAAGCGGAGGTGTTCCTGACGCGCCAACAAGCCTCGAGGGACGCGAAAGGCGTGTTGCCTTGCGACGTGGGGTTGGTGGCCGGGGAGGTCACCGTGTTCGCGTACGCGGAAGTCCCGGGCGGCGGCGGGGCCGTGGCGAGGGCGGAAACCAACGTGAGGGTGGTGCCTTTGGCCGAAGAAGAGGTCACGGCAGCGGCGCGAGCTGCGCTGGATGCCGCGCAAATGCTCGAGGATTTAGGAAGCGCGGCGGCGGCGGCGGCCGCGGCGTGCGCCGCGATGAACCCTTCTGGTAATAAATCCTTCGTCGCGCTTCATGCGGTCGGCGCTGAGGAAAAGGCGGCGCGCGCGCAAATTAGAGCAGGCGCGATGGCTCTTGTCATCGCGTCCGCGTCCGTGACGCTCGACATCGTGAATGAAGACCCAGGCGTGTTGCTTGACCCCGATTTAGTGGGAGGGCTGATCGTCGCCGTGGCGACAATCGCGGCGGTGCCGTCTGAAATGACCGCGCGCGCGGCGGCTCTTGGAATCGAAACCGTCGCGGCGCTGCTCAACGCCCCCACGGCGCGGTCACTGAAGGAACACGCCGTGGACGCGGCGGTGGGCTTGTTCGACGTCGGCCTGACGATCGTGGCGATTGGGGGGGGGGATTTGTTCCAAGGGCTGGATGAGGGTGAGGCGGAGGAAACCGAAAAAACGATTTCCAATTCCTCGAGTTCGCGACGGAGACTGAAACGGTTTCGCCGCGCGCTTTCGCAGAGCGACGAAACAAACGTCACGGGCGCGACGAATTCAACAACTTCAGAACCCACCACAACGGCTACGCAAGTAACCCTGAACCCGCTCGCCGCGCTCGCCCTGGACGGGTGTACACTCGCCGCGGCCGCCGCTGTGCGAGGCCGGGTGGCGAACGAAACAACCGCGCTGATGTTCCGGGGTAAACTTAGCGTCTCCGCCGCGCGAAAGTTTCCAAGCGATTTGTTTTTCGGGAAAGGTGTTGACGAGTTTTTTTCAAAACCAATCACCATGAACCACGCGTACGCGGCGAGTTTCTCGTTTCCAATTTCAGTCATGAAGAGTCTAAACGCAAGTCAGCACGTGGATGTGCGTCTGTACCAGATAGATGCCGGGATGGTGCCGTCAACAACGAGGGCGATGAGCGATGCGTGCGCGGTTGACTTGGTGGACGACGCCGGACACCGGGTTTTCGTCGCGGAGGAGGAGGAAATCACCGTGCTTTTTCAAATAAAAGGAACCGGGCTTTTGGAGCTGGAGAAGGTTGTGTACCAGTACCAGTGCGTGCGGCACGTGGGTGGGGTTTGGGTTATTGATGACCTTTTGGTGCGCACGGGGAAGGCGATCGAGCTGGCGTCCACGGAAACGGAAAAAGGGCGCCAGGTCACCGTGAGTTGTCACGGGAAAGGCGACTCCTTTCTCGGCTTTCTCGTCGGGGTGAGCGTCGTGCCGAAAGAGTTCGCGGCGTCCACCGAAAAATCCCAGCCGACACGAACCCTGGACGCGTACTGGTTTGTCATGGTGTTCACCCTGTTCATCGGCACCACCGCGGGCGCGTGCGCGCTGAAACGGGGCATGCGCAGGTACGACGTCAAGGTTGCGAACTCGGACAACGCCGTGGCGAACAAGGCGTGAGAGTGATGAGTGCGCCAAAAATAAAATAGATAAGCAGCGTTTGTACATGAGCAACACGTTTAGCGACTATCTACACGGTCAGGAACAGCCTGATCAGCCCTTTCAAATACCCCACGATCTCCGCGCCCCCTAGTTTCGATGACCCGTACACCCTGTCCACGAACGATATCGGGACCTCCCGTACGTGCAGCCCGTGCTTCTTACACCGCACCATGATTTCCATTTGAAACACGTACCCTTTGGACTTGACTTTGTTGACGATTGTTAACATTGTTTCTTTTCGGTACAGACGGTACGACCCGGTGAGGTCGCTCACCCCCGGATCGAGCAACACGTGCGCTAGGTAATTCGCCACTCTTGAGGTGATTTTTCGTCGGGTGTCCCACCCACTAACGCCGCCCCCACGGACGTACCGCGTACCGGTCACCACGTCGCATCGCGAGGAGCGCTGCTCTTGAATGAATTTGGGAATCGCGCAAGGGTGGTGCCTGATTGTAAAAAAAGAAATGTCAGTCTCGTATGGGCAATCAGTCAGTGGAATGTGGTTATTGGGAAATACTTACGACAAATCCGCATCCATGATGATCACGAACTCCCCGGTGGCGCTTTCCAGGCCGTGCACGTACGCGGTGCCTAGGCCTAGTTTTCCGTTCCTCTGGCGCAGCAGTAGGTTTTTGTCGCCGTACACTCGTTGCAACGAGCGCACGACCTCCCCCGTGCCATCCGGAGACGCGTCATCAACGACGATCACCTCGAATTGATCGTCCACCAATTTCGGATGCGCGAACGCATCCCGAAGCAGGAGGTACAGAATCCCGATGTTACGCCGTTCGTTGTACGTGGGGATGATCACGCTGAACTTGGTCATCCCGGACGCAAGGCGTGCGCCCGCGGGACGGGACCCCACCAGCGCGCGGAGACGCGCGCGTCCAAGTCTGCCCGGAACCTTGGGGCAAATCGAACGAATTTGTCTTGGACTTCTTTTGGAAGATTTTGGCCGTTGTACTTTGCTGTCCAAACCAACCCACACGGCACCTTCTCCGTCAGTCTCGCGTGCACATGGAGCACGGCGACTACCGGTACCCGGACTCGGGCGGTCCCTCCCCCTCCGCGGGCGGGTACTCGCCGTATTCCGACTACAGAGCGCAGCACAGGTGCGTGCGACTCCCCGAGTCCCCACCCCGCGGGCCCGCTTTTCGTTCGAACCCGCCTCGGACAGCTCGACGAGATTCGCGCAAATCCCGTTCGCACGCCTTCTGACCTGATTCGTTCCCTGCTCTCCTTCACCCCGCGCGCGTCTCATTAGCGCGATGCCGTCCACTTCCGCGCCTGGTGAGACGTCCGGCCACCGACACCACGGCCCTCCCGAACCGCACCCGTTCGATTTCCACGACGCGGTCGAAAATCAGGATTCGCGCCCCGAGTACTTCGCCGGGATGGAGGAGATGCTTTTGTATTTCGAAGGCGTGACCGTGGCGGTGGTGAACTACTCCCCCGAGGACGCCAACGCGATTCGCGTGGAGTTGCAGATGCTGGGCGCGCGCGTGCGTGACCGGTACACCAATCAGTGCACGCACGTCATGACGCCGTACCAGCAAGGTCCGGATTACATGGAAGCGGCGCGCGATGGGAAAATCGTGGTGTCCTACGCGTGGCTCGAGGATTGCCTCACCGCGCGGAGGGTGGTACCTCATTCTGATAAAGTTTTATACCAACCAATCCGGGACGAGCACGGCGTACCAGGCATGGACAAAGTGGTGGTATCAATCGCGGGGTACAAAGGCCCGATTCGGAATGATATCCGGGAGCTAATCGAAGCAACGGGCGCGACGTTTAACCAAAACTTCACGAAAAAAACCACGCACCTCGTTTGCTACCGCGCGGAATCGGAAGTGTATGCCAAGGCTTTGCTGTTCAAACTAGAAGGCCAGGCACTGGAAATCGTTAATCACCGGTGGATCGAAGACAGCGCGAAAAGTTGGCGGCGCATGCCTGAAGAACAAGAAGCATATCGCAAGCTAGGCGTGGAGGTTGATTTCGAGGAACGGCTGGACGCGGAGAAAAAACTGCGAATGGACGTCGAGGCGCAGCTTGAAGAGGAAGAGCGGTCGCGGCGGAACTTACAGGAGTTGCTTGAGTCGGAAGAACAAGCGCGGCAAGAAATGCAGCAGCAGCTCATGGAGGAAGAGCAAAACAGAGTGCAACTGCGCACGCAGTTGGACGGGGAAGGTCACAACAGGGAAGCGCTGCAGCACCAGTTTTCCAGGAGCAGGAGCGATATCGACTCGTTGCAGTCGTTGTTACAGCAATCGGAAGCGTCGCGGGGGAAACAGGAACAACAATTACTAGCCGCGGAGGAGGAGCGACGGGGGATGATGCGCCAGGTGGAGGATATGCGACGTCAGCAAACCGCGTTGCAGTCTCAGTTTTCGAGGTCCAGGCAGGACCTGCTGACGCAACTCGAAGCGCGCCTGAACTCGATTGAGCAACTGCGAAGCGAGCTGGACAACGAAGCCAAGTCGCACGGCGATACCGTTTCCAAGCTGGACCACGAAGTCGCGCAGCACAAGCTTTCCAACGACAAAATAGTCGTCAGCGAGAAACTCGTGAAGCAGCTTCAAGACCAGCTCGCGAGCGAAGGCAGGGACAAAGGCTCGTTGCAAAAGCAGTTAGAAGCGGAGCGCAAAAGCCGGTTGCACATTTTGTCCGACTTCGAGTCCGAGCGGAAACAGCGCGAGCACTTGATTAAACAACTGGAGGCGGAACAGAAGCTCCGGGTGAGTCTTCAAAAGGCGGTCAGCACGAAGGAGGATTTGCGTTTGAAAGCAGAGGAGGAGGTTGAGCGTTTGAACCGCGATATCCAGGAGATGATGGACGAAATAGACCGGCTGAAGACGTTCGAACCGCCCGAGAAAACGGACGAAGAGAAAATCAACGTCAAGTTGTTTCTGGAGGATGACATTCGGTTTTTGGAAGTCGATCCCGACGCGTCCTACGAAGAGCTCATAATCGCGGTCGGTAAGGTGTTCATCGAGACGTACGTCATAAAGTTCGAGGACCAGGACAACCACCACATCACCCTAAAAACCTCCGACGATTTGAAAATCGCCATCCGGCAAAGCGAAAAGGCGGAGTCGCCTTACCTGAGGCTGGTTCTTGAAAAAGCGGGCTCGAAAAAGAAAAGCGTGTTTGGGTTTTCAAAGAAAGCGAAAGCGGGCGACGCCGCCGCCGCCGCCGCCCCGGGGCTGGACAGGAAGGCTTCCTGGTTCAAATCGAGCCGCAAATCGGGGCTGGGGGACGATGAATCTGACTTTGAATAGAAGCAGATGTGTGATCATACGTGGAAGGACCACTGATCGTACGTGGAAGGACCACTAGCTAGTAAAAGGTACCAGCATACCCGTAGCACAAAACGCAAGGATTTTGTAAAATCAGAAAAGAAAAGTCACCACGCTTTCCTCGCGTTCCGGCTCAAATACGTCTCCTCCCCCCTAGTTTCCGCGGACGCGCTGGTGAACAGGGACGCGTACACGTCCTTGTCCGCCCCCGCTGGGGCGTGGTCCCCTGCGGTGAAAAGCTTGGCTTGTTTTTTCAACTGCTCGATGCCCATGTCGTCGCACCCGTTGCGCTCGCGCTTTTTGCCGTCCTCTTTTTCTTTCTTCTCGTCTTTCTCGTCAGCCACGCCGTTCTTCTTGTCCTTCTTCGCCTTCTTCGCCGCTTTCTTCGCCGCCTCCAGTGCAAGCGTTTCTGTTACCAGCGTAAGCTCGTCGCCCTTGGGGTTGATTTGTATTTTTTCCTGGTCCGTTAACGAAACATCCGGGCCTAGCATGTCGTCCACCGTGCTCTTCGCTTCCCGCAGCGCGCGGTCGCTGACCACCAAACCGCTCGGCGCCAGCGCAAAGAATTTGGTCTTACCGTTCATCTCCAAGCCGGACACGGGACACGAAAACAGCGCCGAGACGGCCAGGCGGAAGGACGCGTGGTTCACGCCTTGAAGCATTGAATCTTTGTTTTTTGGATTCAAAGATGAATCGTTGGATTCGTTTCGGTGTAGCTTCAGCGTGGTCAGCGCTTTCAGCCCGGTCACGTGCGCCAGCCTTTTTGGTAGTGGCACTTTGCTCACCGCCGAATCCGTCAGCGCGGCAATCACGGGCTCCTTGTTGAAAAGGCTCCCCAGCCGGTCGCACACAATAGCGCCGTCCCTGAGCTCAAGAGGCTCTTCTGTTAGCGTACAGCAGTGCCACCGCGCTAAATCTTCCTCGCGCTCGTCCCGGTCCTTCACCGTCGATTGCGTGGAGTACCGCACAAAGCCCCCCAGGGATTCTTGCTTCGTGCTAAATCCCTGCCCCCCCCCGTCCGCGTACATCTCCAGGTAACAGCTCCGGGACTCCGCGCCCGTTGCGCCGCCATCGCCGCCTCCGCCTTTTGCTAAACCGGACAGCGTGAGCTCGATTGCGCTGCCGGGGCCCACGCCCGCGTCCGACAAGCACCGGGTCTCGTCCGCGAGCCATCGACCTTGGTGCACCACGCGAATTGAACACGTAGTGGCGGGGTCGGGGACGCCGTCCAGGGACAGGATGCGAGTTTTGAGCGCGCCCACGGTCTCACCCGGGCCAAAGAGGTCCACGGCGCGAACGCGCGCGCGGGAGCGGCACAGAACTTGGCCACGCATCTTGGCCAAGGCAGGCGGCGCGTGCGAGAGATCTGTGACCGGCGAAGGGAGGAATCGCGTCTTGAAACGAAATGTGGATTTTCCTGGATGAAAAATTTCGGGAAACACCGCCCCTCGGAAGCCTCGACGCACAACGAAGCGCACACGCCACATGTCCCTCAAACGCAAAGCGCATACTGCCATGACTGGCGCGAGCGGTGATATCGCGACTGTCACTAATCCCGCGGGCCTTGCTGACGCGGGCGAGGCCTTCCTCGGCCTCCCCAACCACCTGGTCGTGACGCACATCCTCAGTACTGAGCATTTCGACGACCCCGCAGATCTGGCACGGCTCCCAGCGGTGAGCCGCGCGATGCACGACGCGGTGGCGGCGACGGGGCTTCGGTTTGAGGAGCTTGATGAAGAACGTGCTGCGGAGCTCGGATGTTTAAGCGCGGTGCTACGCCTGCATCTGGCAGGTCGCCTGTCGCGTCAAGAATTCCTATGCAAGGCAGCGGCGAGGAGCGGACAGCTCAAGGAGTTGAAGTTGTTGCGAGCGGGCGGCTGCCCGTGGGATGAAGGCACGTGTTGGGCAGCGGCGGAGGGCGGGCACCTCGAGGTGCTAAAATGGGCGCGCGCGAACGGCTGCAAGTGGGGCGTGTATATGTGCCGTGGGGCGGCGGAGGGCAGACAGCTCGAGGTGCTGCTCTGGGCGCACGCGAACGGCTGCCCGTGGGACGCCGCTTTGCAACGCCGCTATCAGGGGCGACGAGGCGGTAGTACGGGCGCTGATCGAAGCGGGCGCGGATGTCAACTTAGCGAGGGATATCGGCGCGACGCCGCTGTACATCGCCGCTCAGAACGGTCACGAGGCGGTGGTGCGGACGCTGATCGAGTTGGGCGCGGATGTCAACCAGGCAAGTGATGACGGCACGACGCCGCTGTGCGTTGCCGCTCTAGAGGGCCACGAAGCGAATGTGCGAGCGCTGATCGAGTTGGGCACGGACATTAACATGGCAAACGATGACGGCGTGACGGCGATGTACGTCACCGCTTATTACGGCCGCGAGGCGGTGGTGAGGGCGCTAATCGAGTTGGACACGGACGTCAACCAGGCGATGGATGGCGGTGCGACGCCGCTGTGCGCCGCCGCTCGTAACGGCCACGAGACGGTGGTGCGGGCGCTGATCGAGACGGGCGCGGACATTAACAAGGCGAGGGATGACGGCGTGACGGCGCGTGTTATTGCCGCTGCAAAGGGCCACGCGGCGATTATTCAGCTTCTCAGGGATGCTGGCGCGGTGTGACGACATAAATTACGCGACGCGCACGTGGACGCGATGAGCGAGAGAGATGAACGCGCGATTGAATTGGTCCTCCGTCGGCACGTTTCATTTTTCGGGTTTAGATTTTCAGACGTTAATAAGGCTTACGTAAAACACCGGGCCCGCGGCCATCGATCGTCCGCTTTAGGCACCGCGGACACACCAACACGTCCCGCACACAAGCACAAAACCTTCAAATTCGTTCTAACTGGATACATTTCATTAAGAAAGGTCTAAAGAGCCTACACCGGGGGCGTTTCCGCGTCCGTCGCGGATGGCTCCGTTTCCAGTTTCCGTCGCCCCGCGTCCTTCGTCGCCTTTTTCCGAAACTCCGCAAACACCTTTTCGAGCCTAGCGCAGAAAACATCCACGTCGGATCGCGTCACCCCGAGCGCCGCTGCTGCGGTGAAATAAGGCACCGGGTAGTTGTCACACGACGCGCCGAAGCCAACGAACGTGTGCCCGCCCACTTCATGTGTCTTGCCAGGCACCACCACCCTTGTGCCCGAGACGGCGCGCGAAAATAACATGGACCCGAAAAACGAAACCGACGTTTCCCTTTGTTTTTGTTTTTCGTTTGACTCATCTTTTTCGTTTGACTCATCATTCGCGTCGTCGCCGCTTTCTCCCGCAATCAGCCTTAGATCCCCCTGCAGCTTGGACAACGTAACCGCCATTGAAATCGGGTTCCCCGGCGTCGCCAGTAACCGCTCCCCGACTTTCCCCGCCGTTTTCGTCAAACACTGCTTCATGTACTCAAAGTTCTCTTCGCGCTCCGCGAGCTTCGCGCGCCAGCCGCTTTCCCCGAGCGCAAGTAGCGTGATCAAAACGTCAAGCGACGGCGCTATGCTGGCTCTGCCGGGGTACGCCTTCCTCACTCTGTCTGTCAGCGGCGTCTTGTCACTAGCGCAAGACACCACCACCGCGCCCCCGACCGGCACTAGGAAGTTTTTATCCGTCGACTGCACAACAGCGTCCACGCGGCCTCGGCGCCACGCTTTTGTGATCTGTGATTGTTAACGAAAAGGGTCAGTCTTCCCGTGACTTGTGTGAGCATTCAGTCAGAGTAATCGGGCCGAACAGTCGTCTACTCTTGTGCAAGTATTGCAGTGGTAAGACTCGCTGACTGCACTCCACACAGGTCCGTAAACAGTGTTTAGATTTGGGAAAGCCCCAGCACGTACGTCGCCGCAGATTTTTTTACTCTGCACGCCGTACGCGTTGTTGATAACGTGCCCCACGTTTATTTCCGCGCAGAGCTTTGCGATTGCGACGACGTCGTCGCTTGCCCTCGGGGCGAAGCACGAGGTGCTGCTTACGACGCACGCGACGCTTTCCGGGCCTCCTTTTTCGGGGTCCATGATAAGCGCCCGCACCGCGTCTAAATCCGTCACGAGCTCGTCCCCCAAAAGTTTCATCGGCGCCACATCCAGCGTCAGCCCGGCGCCCACCACGGCTTTGACGCACGTTTTCTGGTCGAGGCGACACCACACCACTCTTGATGCTCTGAGTGGGTTTTGCAAACAGTTCCCTCCTCGCGCTTCCCTCATACTAAGCAGCACCAGGGTTAGCGTCATCCCGGTCGCCAGCGGTAACACGAGCGCGGCGCCGCAGTCCTCCAAACCGGCCACCCGAAACGCATCCGCGACCAACAGGTTGGTCAGCTTGGAAAGCAACGAGCTGCCCGCGGCTTTGGGTTGCTCCGCGGCGACGTCCCCCGACCGCCCAATGCCGTGCGCCAGGTTGAAGTGCCGCCTTGCGACTATCGGCGAAAACACCCGCGCCTCGCGTTCGCCCACCCCCACGTTATCCACGAACGTGTTGCTGTCCATCAAGGCGCATTCGTGAAGGAACTGCTCGATGGATTGGTCGTCCCACCCGTTCCTTGGAAGCCGGCGCTCGGATAGCAAACTCGTCAAAAGATTGCTGCGCCGCGCCGTGGCCTGGCTGCCCTGCGCGATGTACGCGGGGCTCACCAAACCACGCGCCAGGGAAAGGGACTCGGGGGTGAACATGTCGCTCGGGGACGAACACCGCGCCCCGATGCAGTGACGAAGATCTGGAAAGAAAGTGCCGACGAAGTTGTGACTTGAGTTTTGAGTAAATCTGCTTCTTTGGTTTTCAGCACATCAGTACTGCGCGGCGCGCAGCTCCCCAGGACGATGTCGGGCTTGGTCTCGTGCTTGACGAGCCCGGCGTGCAGCGTGTGCTGCGGCGGCTTGTCCGCGTTCGCCGTGGTGTTCCTGCTTTGTTTAAGCAGCTTGTTCAACTCGAACTACCCATACATGCCGAAGGACTGGAAAGTAGAGGGCGGCCCTTCCAACCAGCACGAGATCGCGGCGCGGAACTGTTTCTGGACCGCGGTAATTTACGGCGGGTTCCTTGGGCTGTCCCTGATGTGCTGCGTGAACAACAAAGCGAGGGGAAGGAGGTTGTAGGTGGGAAAGGGGTTGGGGCGGAGACTGGGAACGGTGACCCACGAGAAGCGCATGGTTCACGAGATGATGATTAGCGGTACGTAGATCTGAAAAATTCGCAGCGCGGCGACGACACCAAGAACGACGCAAAGAACGAGAATATCCATCTCACACGACGGGGCCACACAACGGATAAAAGATTCAACCGCGCGTACAACAAGTTTACACGTATCGCAAGTACAACAGTTGGACACGTACTGGAACCTCATCACTTGTCTCCCGCGACGTTATCAATCGCCACGCCCAAGTCGGCCATTATAAATTCCAAACGCGCTAAATCCGTCATGTACAAATACCCAACCATGCACTCCAGCGCGGAAGCGTTCCTATAAATCGCGTGCCCCCCTTTCCCCTTACCCCGCAACCGGGTGGGGATGCTTCCGTAGGACGCGTTGCGGCCCCACTTTACTATTCTTAGCTCGTCGTCTGGTTGGTTTTTTTAAATAGAAGGCAGGGAAGACCCGAAGAGGTCAGAGAATGTTGTGTTGTACTGCAAATGCATTTAGGAAAGCTTTCCTCGCGAAGCGACGCAACAGTTGACATCGTCATGACGACGATGTCTTTTCCGACCAACAACAACCCAACTCTCCTTACCTGTGAAGATGTTGTTAGCCACCAGCATCCGCAGTATCACGTCCTGCGCCTCCGCCTTCACCGCTCGCTTGCACTTGAGGTCGTACTCCAGCGGCCGCGTGGGGGGCGCGAAAAACAACCGCCGCACGTACAGCTCCCACACCGCATCCCCGAGAAACGCGTACGCGATGGGGGACCACTTTCCCGGGTTCTGCATCTCTATTGTGGACGGGGGCATTTTGGGCATCCCATCGGCGCGGTCGCGTTCGAAGCTTTGCACGCCGGCAGAGGGGGGGTCCATACCCGTCTCGCTCGCGTCATCGGCGTCCAGGTTCAAGGACACCGAATCCGATTTGTCGGCACGGTCGTCGTCGCCGCCGGCCGAAAATTCGGGATAACCCCACGTGCCTCGTTTCACGCAGGTCTTGGTGGAGACTCTTTGGGGACGGCTGACGCGTTTGGCGGCGTGTGTTCCCAACGGTGTTTGCGAGCCCGTGGGAAAACTTCGCGTGCATCGCCACCGCACGCACCCCGGGGCGGTCGCCGACGCGGACGCCATGCGGAAGTGATGAAAAAGGGCAGACGCATGTCGCTTTTCAGGGCGAGCCACAGCTTTTGAAAAAAGTGGCCACCTTTTTTCGATCGCCAGATTCAAACGGGCACAACCGGGGGCGCAGATCCACCCGCGCCGTACGCACCGGGACGGGTCCGGGTCTTCGCGTCGAAGCCGCGACTTCACTACGGAGTGTCTTTGCGGGGCCGGACGTGTCCTACGAGACTTCCCGGCGGTTTTCGGTGGTCGTGGGAGACTGTTTGCGCGTAGGTGAAACGATCGACGAGATGGTGCACATCTACAAGCCCGAGTTCGTGAAGCACGACGGCGGGTCGCCTATTTTCTCGGTGGATTGCCACCCCGATGGCACCCGTTTGGCCACCGCGGGCGGGGACCAGAAGGTCAAGGTGTGGAACCTCTCGTCAATCAAGGACCGGGCCGTGGAAGGTGACCCGAACGTACCGCAGATCCTCGCGACGCTGAGTGAGCACTTCAACACCGTGAACTGCGTGCGGTTTTCGAAAAACGGCCAGTTCCTGGCGTCGGGGAGCACGGACACGAACGTGTTCCTGTACGAAAAGCGGCCGGGGCCGGGGCGGGCCGCGTTCGGCAGCAGTGACGCGCCGAACGTGGAGAACTGGGTGAGTTGCCAGACGTTAAGGGGGCACCTCAGCGACGTCATCGACCTGTCATGGGCACCAGACGATTCCATGTTAGCGTCGTGTTCCCTGGATAACTTGGTCATAGTGTGGGACCCCCGACTTGGCCAGAAAGTCCAGACCCTGAAAGGACACACGTCCTTCGTGAAAGGCGTTTCCTGGGACCCTATTGGCAAGTACCTCTGTACGCAGGCGGATGACAAATCGGTCATCGTGTGGCGGGTGGACGACTGGAGCGTTGTTTCTAAAATCACCGAGCCGTATCAGAGTAGCATGGGAAACACGTTTTCCATGCGCCTGGACTGGTCCCCCGACGGCAAAGCCGTGACGACGTGTAACTCGTACAAGAAACCCTCACACACCGCATCTGTGTTGGAAAGAGGTGATTGGGGAAGCAAGTTCGACTTCGTGGGACACAAAGGCCCGGTGGTCACGGTGAGGTTCTCCCCGGCGCTGTTCAAGCCGAGTGACAAGGACGAAAACGGGAAGGTATGCAAAAAACTAACCGCCGCCGCGCGAGACGCGACGCCGCACACCGTCATCGCGTGCGGCTCGCAGGACTGCAAGATGACGGTGTGGGCGACGAACCGGCCGAAGCCGGTGTGTATTGTGAAAACTTGTTTCACGCAGTCTGTGGTGGATACGTGCTGGTCACCGGATGGGTATTCCCTCATCGCGTGCTCAACGGACGGAACCGTCGCGGTTTTTACGTTTGATGCGAGCGAGCTCGGGTGCGCCATGACCGACACCGAAACGCGCGCGTTTCTATCAAAGGAATACGGCGATCTGCGGCGACGCGTAGGGCCCATTCTGGAAGACCCTTCGCTTTTGAAGTTCAAGCCGCCCCCAGCGACGACGCCCACGAAGTCGCCCCTTCCGCCGGCGCGAACTCCCGCTGTCGCGAACGCGCCACCGGAGGCCGCGCAACACACAAAGGCGCCGAAACGCGTCGCGCCGCAAGTTGTCGGGAACGGCAACGCTGTTGTGGAAAACTCTTCCGTGGTCACGGACCCTGTCGCGGGTGCAGGTGCCGGGCCTGTGGCGAAAACAGTGCCGGGAGGGCCCACAACAGCACCCACCGCGCAGGCGCAACGGGAGACCGTGGGGAACGACGGACGGCGGAGAATCATGCCCGTGCCGCAGGGCGGCGGTTTCGTTTCCGCCGCGGCGGCGCCGTCGTTCGCGCCAACCAATAGTCCCTTGGGCAAGCGTCGTTTGGAGCCCACGCCCATGAACGACAACGGCAAGCGCGTGCAGGTAAACGCGATGGGCGGGTTCGGGGCGGGCGATTCTCGGGGCGGCGACTCCAGAGGCGCGTCGCAGCACGGTTTCGCGCAACACACGCACCACGGAGCTCCGCCCGGGCGAGGGCATACGACGGTGATGATGCTCGCGCCTGGTGCCGCGGGCGCGGCTGCGATGCCCACCGCCTCTGCGCCAGCGACGTTACACTGCCAGCTCGAGAGCGGTGACGCGGACCCGTTCGCCGCGGTGGTGGAGTCCGAGGGGGGGGGGCGCGAAACCTCAGCCCGCCGAGGCCCCACGATGTTGGAAGCGCGCAACGCGGAGAAACACTGCGACGTTGTTTGTAGCTCGGGCGGCGTGGCGCGGTGGAGTGACCGGTGTTCCGATTCACGGGCGACGCACATCGTCGGCAGCGCCGAGTTCGCGGCGGTTTTTTTCGAAAACGGCACCACGCAGCTGTACACGCCTGCAGGGCGAAGGGCGATGCCTCCGCTGGTGCTTCCCGGCAAGGTCGCCTTCGTCAGCGCCAGAGGCGGGCGGTTAGTCGCGGTGTGCGGCGACTGCTCGCTCATTGTGTGGGAACTCGGCGTGCCCGGCGAGGAAAGGCAGACCATGCGGGAAAGCGTGGCGCCGCTGTTGACCGGGCCGAGAGCGCCGCCCGCGCCGGCCATGGTGGGCGTGCGCCTGTCCGTAAGCGGCGCGCCAATCGCGCAGTTCGCGGATGGCCACGCGTACGTGTTTCAACATCGTTTAAAAGCCTGGGCGAGGGTCGCGGACCACTCGTTCCCGCGAAGCGAGTTCACCACCAGGCTAAGGCTGCCGCCTGGGGCGGGTGGAGGCGGAACGGGCGGGGAGCTGCACGCGCTGCAAGTAGCCGCCGCGCGAGCCGCGGTGGGGATGGGCCCGTCCGCACTTTTGCAAGGCGGCGCCAACGCCCCCGCGCCGAGGAAAGAAACGGGAAGGCACCTCGAGTGCCTGCTCGCCTCCGCCGAGATTCTGGGGTCGAAAAACGAATACCGAACCTGGCTACGGGCTTATGTACGGCACCTCGCCGCGGAGGGCGCGGATGAGCAGGCGCAGGTACCGCTGCGCGAGCTTTGCGTGTCGCTTTTAGGGCCGCTGTCAGGGGCGGTGGCGGTCCTTCCTGTTGAGGGAAGCGAAGAAAACGACGGCGAGGGCGACACGAACGCCGGGCGGTGGGTGCCTGCAATCGCGGGTGCGGAAAAAAGAACGCTGCTGCGCGAAGTCGTGCTGCCCGCGCTCGCGGCGAACCGCGCAACGCAGCGCTTGGTGCCTGAGTTTGACGAAATGCTGGCCGTGGCGGAACACCGAGCGGCGGCGGCTAATGCGAAGTGAGGGAGAGTTTTGCTAATACAAACACGATTCATGCCCTAATACCAACACGATTCACACCGACGCCAAACGCTTCGCGGGCGCTTCGCGAGGCGCAAAAACCTTTCCTCGATTTTGATTTTCGCCGACCCGCCAAAACAGTCAACAACCGTTGATGAGATGTGCCAGTGGGCGCTGCGCGGTGCCCACGCCTGCCCGTGGCCCGCCGCCGCTGCGCGGGATGGGCGTTGGGGCGCGGCGTTTTCTGCGTGGCGCGCCTGTTTTGCTGTTCGTGCTGGTGTTGCTCGCGTTGCGTGTTGCTCCCGTGACCGGGGTTTGGGGCCTCGAGCAGCTGTACGAGGATGAGATTGCCGAGTACGTCACCCGGTACACCGGCGACCTCGACACCACCGGCATCGTGGTGCCTGAGAAGATCCTGCAGTTCGAGAAGGACGGGTGGTACCAGGTTGAGCACGACGAAACCAGCGCGGGGATGGACAAAGGCAAGAAAACCGTGGATACCGGGCTGGGGTTCAACACCGAGTTCCCTGGATTGGGCACGGGGGCGAGCCAGTTGTACAGCAACGCGAAACGCCGGTGCGGCCCCAACCTGGAACGCTCGCAGTTACGGGAGCTCGGGTGTACGTCCGATTTGCCGCTAGGGAGCGCGTACGGTGCGCAAGGCGGCCCCGGGTTCGGGCCGCAGCAGTGGGCGTACCGGGGAAGCTCGCTGGGGCCGCCCGACGAGCCGCTCGGCGACGAAGGGTGCGACTACAAGCTGTCGTACCAGGAAAACGCCGCCAAAGGTTTGGAGTGTTACGACCTTCCCCCCCTCGGCGGGGTCCGCGTGCCCGCCGTCGCGAACGAGAACGGCAACCTTCTTTACACCGTGACGGGTAAAAAGCTACCCCCCGCGGTGTGGCGGGACCGCCTGGAACCTTATTACCAAAAGAAGTACGACGTCCCTCCGCTGCGGTGGGGGTTCGAAGAGGGCGGGTTTTACCCGTTTTGGGATTTAGTATCCGCTGGCGTACCCAACTTCGCGGTGAAGAAACACTGTTACCTTTCCGCTTTTTCCGGAACCTACCAGCTGTGCAGCGCGTACCCGTGGGACAGACGGGAAGACACGCACGGGCTGCTGCACGTCAAATCCGTGCCTTTTGTGCTCGGGAGCGGCGGGTTGACGTTTGAAGCGAACGGCGGCGACGCCACGGTTCCTGACATGCCCAAAAGCACGTTTCCGCTCGCCAGTGACGGCGAGGGGACCATGGGTGTCACGCTGACCAGAGTTTCCGACGGCAGCCGCCTCGCGGTGAAGCCAATCAGGTCCCGAAGGCACTGGGAAACCCTGGGGTGGACCGCCGAGGAGGTACGCATTTTATTTCCCAAATCCCAAAACTGTTTGCCCATATAAGACTGACACTTTCTTTTATTTATCTCAGTTAACTTTGATGCGGGGCGAAAAGTTCACCCTGGACGTGTACGACTACCGCGCCGGTGATTGGGGGTGGGTCGCGGTTGATAACTTCGTGGTGCCTGCGGCTTGGATCACTATTCAATCGGTAACTCCAATCGGGGGCCCGCGCGCGGGTGGCACGCTGATTGAAATAGTCGGCGCGAATTTCGGCAACTCCGCGGACGGCGTCGTGGTGTTTATAGGCGACAAGGAGTGTGGAAGTTTGGGGATGACGCAGCGCGGGAGTTTGACGTGCGTCACGCCCGCGGGGGAGGGCCACGGCGTTACCGTGACCGTCGTGGTGGGTGACTACGACCGCACCCTACGGCAAGGCCCGTTCGGAGGCCACCAAGCCGGGCACTGCGGCGACGAGAGCGTGGAGTACCCGTTCAGCGCGTGTTTGCTAGGCGAGGCGAGTTTGGAGTCGGGGGTTCCGAAACGCGGGTTCACGTACCTGGACGCGCCGTACTGGATCAGCAAACCTATCACCGCCGCGTTTGAGGATTCGCAGTACCGGTACAAAGCCGCCGCGGATGACGACGACGGAGACGAGTTGTTTTTCACCGCGGTCGTGTTACCGGGGTAAGGAACTTTCCCAATCACCACATTCCGCCTCCCTGATCGGCCCGATTACCCTGACTGTTTACTCACACACATTATGAGAGACTGACACTTTCTTGTTAATCGTAATCAGGTTCATGAGGTTCGACCCCGCGACGCAGGTGATCAGCGGCACGCCTTTACGTGGGGACGTGAACTGCCGGTCCGACCAGTGGCACCCCGCGAAAGACCGGTGCCGGGAAGGCGGGTTTCACCTAGTGCGACTGGGCGTCACCGACCTCACCTTCACCGCGTACCAGGAGTTCGTCGTGCACGTGCTTCCCAACTACTCGCTTTTGTTAGAAGCGGACAAGTCCTTCCACTGGCCTACGTTACGGGAAATCAACATCGTGCGCCGTACGGCGCAGCGGAACGCGTATCACCTGGAGGCGAGGAGCGCGCTTACCGCGATGGCACGAAGTCCGTCCACCGCGACGGTGTACCCGTGGACCGCGCGGGACCCGGTGGCGGCGGCGACGCGGACGTTACTCACCAACCTTCTGCAGGAAACCCGGGTTGATTCCGGGGAGTCGCGCGCGCTAATCGCGGCGGTTAGGGCGAGTGGGATTTCAAACGAGATGATGGACCTCATAAGCGCCCTGGAAGCGGGAGTACGCGCGCAGGAACTGCAGGTCAGCCGCGCCCGGGCGAGCGCGCCGTCCTTGGCGGGGGGTAACCCGGAAGGGTGGATGGCGCAGCTTCAGGGTTTCATGGAAAACTCCGCGAAAGGGACGCTTGTGATGTGGCAGCCCGCGGGTGGGGGTGGCCCTGGTGCGTCTAATACGTTGATTTCAGGATCGGGACACAAATACGGAGGGTTCCTGCGACCCGTGCCCGGGCTGGGATACGGCCTCACGGCTCGGCGCTTGAACGACCAAGAAATGGTCGTGGAGATTCCAACGGCGTGCTGGTCGGAAACCGACGCGGCGACGCAGACGGGTTTGTCGTATAACAACTCGAATGGCACGGAAACGTTTTCTTCTTGGAGACACCCACAAGTGGTTTCCTGTGACTTTGCCGGGTTAGTCGCTTTGCGGTACTTGTACCTACGTCTGGACAAAGGCGGTTTGCGGTTCATAGAGGCGGTGATGGACCCGCCCGATTTCCCGCACGTCGACTTGGTCGCCGCCGCGCTTGCGTCGCAGGATTTGATGGGTTTAGTGCAGAGCGTTGCGCGACGCGCGACTTCTTACGCGAAGCGGTGGGAGGAGTTCCTTTCCCTGCCCGCGCGGTACGAAGCAATGTGGCAGCCCACGAGCTCCGGCTTGACAATCGTGGCGAGCGTGGGCGGGATCGACGCAATTGCGCACACCCCGTTGCCCACGGTGAACGTATCGATCACGATGGACGTGCCGCACGCGTGGCCTTGGCCAGGGGAGGGCGAGTTGATGCCGGGCTCAATTCGAATTACCGCGGCGGACGATATTCCCTACCACAGAAGGGAAGCCGTCGCGTCCTTGTCAGCGGAACTCGCCACGGACGCGAGCCTGGCGGGTAGCGACAACCAAGGCGGGTTGGCGCAGGTACGTGTTGGGCCTTTCCCAAATCCTGACACACTGTTTGATGCCCTGTATGAAGTGCAGTCAGACAGCACTACAACTACAATAAGTGCATCAGATTACAAGACTGTTTACCCACGGTATATAAATCGCCCAATACAAGACTCAAGACTGACCCTTTTCTTTTCCACTCACAGATTTTGCTCGGCCTGGAAACGAAACTCGCCTCGTACGCGTTCCGGTGCGCGAACGACTGCGCCGTTGGTAACGGCGCTTGCGACACCTCAGTGTTCCCCCCAACCTGCCGCTGCTTCCCCGGACACGGCAATTTGGATTGCTCGCACGTTTCCTGTCCGAACGCGTGTTCCAACAGAGGCGCGTGCGACTCCACGCAGGTTTGCGAAAAGGACAAAGAAACCGGCGAGGTGGATTGCGTTGGTGGAACGGGGAAGTGCGCTTGTTTGTTTCCGTTTTTCGGCGCCGATTGTTCCCTGCAACCGTGTGCGAAGCGGTACCTGGTGAAAGAGGGGGTTGACGTGAGTAGAGGCGCGCAGAGCTTTAAAGACGAGTACGAAAAATTCGGGTGGCAGGTGAGTCAAGTTCTCCTGTCCCCCACGAACGGCGACCCGCCGCCTTTGGGAAGCATTCCGGGGGATCAATTTTCGGTACGCGCCGCCGCGTTCGGGGTGGCGTACGTGGTTTTCGGGTCATCAGCCGACGCAACAGAGGCGCGTCAAAAGGACCCGTTCTACGCAAACGCCACCCCCTCACGAGGCGTCGCGTTCCGTGCCCGAGAGTTCCCGGAAGAGGTTCGGGCGCTTGAACAACGGGAAAGGCACCTGCTTTCCCTGTTCGGCGTGGAACAAGCGGAGTGCACCGGACACGGCGCGTGCGATTACGCCTCCGGCGAGTGTTACTGCGCGGGGCGGTATTTCGGAGACGCGTGTGAGTGGACGTACTGCGCGAACGACTGCGCTGGGCACGGTCGGTGCGACTTCGTGTCCGGCAATTGCGAGTGCGAGCGTAACTACCTCCCCGACACCTCGAAAGGGTGTTTGTTAAGGCCGCTGTACCTCGCGTCCACGACGTGCGAAGATGCGGCGATGGACGGGCGCGTCAACACCCACGGCCGGCGAGTCACGCCGTTGCACCTGTCTTGCATGCTCGGCGTCGCTTTAGGCACACCCGCGAGTGGCGAGTTCTGCCCCGAAGCCAACGCGATTACGGGGAACAAAGGAGAGTGCTACACGTCGTTTCCGGCGACGGCGCAAACGGCGAGCGATTCGAGTTCGTTTCAAAAAGTAATCTGTTCCGACTGTTCCGGGTTCACCGCACACAACGTTTCGCAGATCCACTTGTACCCGGAGGAGCCTTGCGTCACCGCGCTTGGTGCGCGTTCTGACGAGTGTATCGCAACCAGAGTGCACTCCGATGTGGTGAAAGGGTTGGGCATGCTGCCGCCGCCGATTACGGAAACAGTCGACGCCAACGGCACGGTCGTGCCGTCGCAAAACTTCGCGGAAATCACCTTCAACCTCACAACCATGCGCCGCAAGGAAATGAGGTTCACGAGGTTCACCGCGCGGCCTGGTATCGTCCGGGAGTGGTTTCACCCTGTGGAGCA
>Ga0307488_10000250_pt1 | contig 42604 bp, 40 predicted proteins | sample SB02metaG_FD_202248 | JGI IMG/M metagenome (GOLD analysis project Ga0307488, IMG submission 202248) | Sea-ice brine microbial communities from Beaufort Sea near Barrow, Alaska, United States - SB 0.2 | ecosystem: Environmental > Aquatic > Marine > Coastal | place: USA: Alaska | collected... | reverse complement strand
CGTTGCGACAACCGACGTTGCAACAACCTAGGCGACACATGGCAGCTTAAGGCTGGAGAATCATTTCCTTCTTAGTGCCATGCGGTTGCAATAGTCTTTGTATAACTAACCTGAGCTCGGGATAAGTCATACCGTCCAATACCTCTATTATTGCGCCTATCTTCGTAGAACTTGCTCACAATAGCGCGCTATTCCCTCACAAGCTCGCCTCGATAAACGCAATAATAGCAGCATTGGATGCGGTCAATGTCTTTGCAAACCAATTGGCAGCATCTAACATATTGTTTTTATTGCAATGACTTCTAGGGTCGCGGCACGTCTTAACCAGAGTTCAGGTTAACTAGGAATTTTTCACTATTTGAGCACGATAAGCTTCTATGTCATCACGCAAATTTGCTGCTTTTTCAAATTCTAAATCTTTAGCCGCTTTAAACATGACTTTTTCCAGTTCGCTAATTTTTTGCAAAAGTTGCGGTGTACTGAGCGTAATATATTTTTTGCTCGACTCAGCAACTAGTCTGAGTTTCACTTTACTATCAGAACTGCCATCGCCCACGTCCATGATGTCGGTGATGGGTTTATTCATCTGGGTAGGAACAATGCCATGTTTAAGATTGTAGGCCCGTTGTATGTCACGCCGTCTATCGGTTTCTTCAATAGCCCGTTGCATCGACCCCGTGATCCTATCAGCATATAAAATTGCTCGGCCATTTATGTGCCGGGCTGCCCGGCCCATAGTTTGAATCAGTGATTTATCAGAACGTAAAAAGCCTTCTTTATCTGCATCAAGAATAGCCACTAACGACACTTCTGGCATATCAAGACCCTCTCGAAGCAAGTTGATCCCAACTAACACGTCAAATTTACCAATACGTAAATCGCGTATAATTTCGATGCGCTCTACAGTGTCAATATCTGAATGTAAATAGCGGGCTTTTACACCGTGCTCATCCATATAATCACTTAAGTCCTCAGACATACGTTTAGTTAAGGTCGTAACGAGCACTCTTTCGTTCACTGCCACACACTTATGAATTTCAGAAAGTAAATCATCCACTTGTGTGCCTACTGGGCGTATCTCTATTTCAGGATCAAGCAACCCCGTGGGACGCACGAGTTGCTCAACTATGTCGTCTGGTGCAATAGCCAGTTCAAATTTACCCGGTGTGGCAGATACATAAATAGTTTGCGGGCTGATTTGTTCAAACTCCTCAAACTTTAGAGGCCTATTATCCAATGCTGAAGGCAGTCTAAATCCATATTCCACTAAGGTCTCTTTTCGAGACCTGTCACCTTTATACATGGCGCCAATTTGTGACACAGTAACGTGAGACTCATCAATAAACATTAATCCATCCGATGGAAAATAATCAATAAGTGTGGGCGGAGGATCGCCTGGAGCTCGTCCTGACAAATAGCGAGAATAATTTTCAATACCTGAGCAATAACCTAACTCCTGCATCATTTCCATATCAAATTGACAACGCTGGGACACTCGTTGCTCTTCTACTAATTTATTAACAGATTTAAGTTGCTCGCGTCTTTCTTTGAGTTCGACTTTAATGTGTTCAATCGCATCAATGATTTTTGCCCTAGGTGTGACGTAGTGGGTTTTTGGGAAAACCGTGGCGCGCGTCACCCTTTTCTCAACAGCACCTGTAAGTGGGTCAAATATGCTAATGCGTTCAACTTCTTCGTCGAATAATTCCACCCTGATACCATGACGCTCTGAGTCTGCAGGAAATATGTCAATCACATCACCGCGCACTCTAAACGTGCCTCGGTCAAATGCGACATCATTACGAGAATATTGAATTTCAACTAGGCGACGTAAAATATCACGCTGATTCATGATGTCGCCTTGACGAAAATGCACCAGCATCTTCATGTAAGACTCTGGATCGCCCAAACCATAGATAGCCGATACACTAGAAACAATAATAACGTCGCGTCTTTCCATCAGAGATTTGGTGGCTGATAAACGCATTTGTTCTATGTGTGCGTTTATCGATGCATCTTTCTCAATAAAAGTGTCACTCGAGGGTACATAGGCTTCAGGTTGATAATAATCGTAATAAGAAACAAAATATTCCACTGCATTATTTGGGAAAAACTCTTTCATTTCTCCGTAAAGCTGTGCTGCTAAGGTTTTATTATGTGCCAGAATCAATGTCGGACGCTGCACCTTCTCTATCACATTCGCCATAGTAAATGTTTTACCAGAACCTGTGACACCTAATAATATTTGTCGTGCGAGGCCATCTTCTAGGCCTTCTACTAACGCTTTAATCGCTCTTGGCTGGTCGCCGGCTGGCGAATAACTAGAGGATAATTCAAATGGTCTACTCATAAATCTTATTCACTCAATACACTTTGTTCAAATCGAGAGGCGAGAATGGTCTTACACCAAATATAAGCAATACAACCAACAGTAATGTTGGCGATTGCTCCCGCCCAAAAAAGTCCAGATAAATCAAACCAATAACTGCCTACATAAGAAAAAGGCACAAAAAACACAAATAAACGCATAAAATTTAATGATAGGGCTGACATCGGCATATGCATGGCATTAAAGGATGAGTTGGTCAAAATAGTCACACCTTGCAATCCATATCCTAAGGGCACAATCATTAGAAACATTATTATGGTCGAGGCAACGTTTGACTCATCGGTAAATATATCGGCAATGACACCTGAGAACAGGGCCAAAATTGCAAAAATAAACAGCTGCCATACAATCACAAATTTGACACATAAACTATAAGCCTGCCCTACTCGCTCAAGCTTATTCGCCCCAAAGTTTTGACTAATAAAGGGTGGCAATGACATGGATAAGGACAAGACCACTATACTGGCAATAGATTCTAATCGTCCACCGACGCCCCATGCGGCAACGGCTTCTGGCCCATAATCTGCCACAATTGCTGTGACTATTCCGGCAGAAATGGGGGTTAACATGTTCGCACCCGCTGCAGGTAATCCAATTTTTAAAATACCCCCAGTACTGCGTTTTAACTGTTGCCAATTAAGTAATTTAGGTTCAATCAATTTCCGCTTTACGGCCAATATATATAAAATATAAAATAACCCCACAGCCCAAGCTATAAGAGTAGCGATAGCCGCACCTTGTATCCCAAGGGCAGGCACTGGGCCCCAGCCGAATATAAGTATGGGATCAAGAATCACATTGATAAGGCCACCAAAGGCCATCACATAGCTAGGTGTTTTAGTATCACCAGAGGCACGCAACACGCTGTTACCGACCATCGGCATAGCCAGAAACACCCCTGCTGCATACCACACCAACATATACTCTTTAATAAATATTAATTGCTGAGAATCAGCACCCATCAGGCGAAAGATGGGTTCCATTGTCATAACACCGATAATAGCTAGTAGAATAGCTAACACCATAGTTAACATTAATGCGCCTGTTGCGGTCTCCTTTGCTTGATTATGTTGCCCTGCGCCAAGTAACTTAGCAATAATAGCCGAGGTGCCAATACCCAGCCCAATATTGAGACTGATAACCGTAAAAGTAACAGGAAAAGTAAAACTGATAGCGGCAAGCTGTTGAGTACCTAACATGCCAATAAAAAAAGTATCTACCAGTCCAAATGTCATGAGTACAACCATACCTACTATCATAGGCATCGTCATTTTACGCAGTGTTAGGGCAATATCATTATTTAGTAAATCAGGAGGAGATGATACTTTAATGATTGAAGTCAATACTACTCTCTCTTTGTTGAAGATATTGATGGGTAAGTAAGTAAACTAGATCAGAATAACATGTCAAAGGTTTTAACCTTAAAATCTCAGTAATCCGTAATGGCATATTTAGTATGTTATTAAGAAGCATATAGTACGCGATTTCTCATTTTTTTTATTGTATTTACCGTCATTAATGTTACCCAATTGTTACGAGACTCAACTCCCATCAGATGTATCTCTTTGAATACACTTGAGTGTCTGTTTTTTGACGTTTTAACTTTTATGCTACTTACTCACTGTAAGATAATTTCATTGTTTTAAAAATAATCAATTCAAAATGAAAAAACATTCACACTATTTTAGTATAATTTTGCTTTTCTCTTTAAAAACAACACACAAGCGAAATTTAATACAGTTCAGACCAAATATTTTCTATTTTACTAAAATTCAAAATAATTATAACCGATTGTTTTTTATCAACTTATTAAAATAAACAGATAATTTCAACTTCAACTCTTGACATTTAATTGATAAGTATTCACTTAATCTTAACAATTTAATCCACAAGGTTATCCACAGAATTCGTGGATAACTGCCCTCGCCCTTTATTCGGCGTACATTGGAACCACTGTGTTGTTTTATTTTAGTTGGTGACTACTAACCTTAGCATGACTGACAAAGGTTACAGTTTTATTAAATACTGGCATTACATACAGTAATCAACAAGTCATTAATAACAATTAGATATAACGAAATGGAAAAACAATCTTTGATAATAAGATCAGATTAGCAAACTAAAATCGCGCGATTTTAAAGCAGTAAAATAGAGTTTATTTTTATTACTTTTTTAATTGCTTATTAATACGCCTAGTTTGTGTGAAAGTTTATAAATATAATGAAAAACCTCACTTTGAGTGTTGACAGCGAGCGGTATGCTCATTATTATTCCGCCCCGTTGAAAAGCTACCTAGTTTTAAATTAAGTACGTTTTACAACGTAAGTATAACGTTCCCCCTTAGCTCAGCTGGTTAGAGCGACGGACTGTTAATCCGCAGGTCCCCTGTTCGAGTCGGGGAGGGGGAGCCAACTTATACTTGCAGTTAAATATTTTTGAAGAATAATATTTACAATGAAATTGAATTCCCCCTTAGCTCAGCTGGTTAGAGCGACGGACTGTTAATCCGCAGGTCCCCTGTTCGAGTCGGGGAGGGGGAGCCAATTCAGTATTCAGCTATTTCCTCATTTATTACTTTTAGTTATTTATCCTTATTTCAATAATAAACACCATATAGCAATAAACTTTTGAATCTCAAGTTGTTAATGGTCACTTAAATACAGATAATAAGGATGCATTAATAACTCTTGGCTAATAATCACTTTACATGACCGAATTCTTACTACTATTAATTGGCACTGTGCTAGTGAACAACTTCGTGTTGGTTCAATTCCTAGGCTTGTGCCCATTTATGGGTGTCTCAGGTAAGTTAGAAACAGCTATTGGCATGTCTATGGCCACTACTTTTGTGCTGACATTGGCCTCTATCTCCAGTTATCTAGTCGAACACTATATATTATTACCTCTTGGTATCGGCTATTTGCGTACACTGAGTTTTATTCTGGTGATAGCGGTAGTTGTCCAGTTCACTGAAATGGTAGTGCACAAAACTAGCCCCACTTTATATCGCCTGCTAGGAATCTTTTTACCACTCATCACCACCAACTGCGCGGTGTTAGGCGTAGCACTACTGAATATTAACCAGCAACATGATTTTGTTGAATCGGTTATTTATGGCTTTGGTGCTGCTGTAGGTTTCTCTTTAGTACTCATATTATTTTCAGCCATGCGTGAACGTTTAGCCGTTGCTGACGTACCTAAACCTTTCAAAGGGGCCTCTATAGGGATGATCACTGCAGGTTTAATGTCTTTAGCTTTTATGGGCTTTACTGGCTTGGTTAAGTTTTAATGTCACTAGGTTTTGCTATTTTAACGGCCTTGCTCGCTATAGGTCTGTTGGCACTTGTTTTTGGACTTGTGCTTGGTTTTGCTGCGGTAAAATTTAAAGTTGAAAGCGACCCTTTGGTTGAACAAATTGATCAGATACTCCCACAGACACAGTGTGGACAATGTGGATACCCTGGTTGTAAACCCTATGCCCAAGCAATAGCTGATGGCGACGAAATAAATAAGTGCCCGCCAGGTGGCGATTCCACCATAAAAAAACTCGCTAATCTTATGGGCGTAGAAGCTAAATCGTTAGATGCAGCGCATGGCGCAGAAGATATCAAAATGGTTGCCTATATTCGCGAAGACGAATGCATAGGCTGTACTAAATGCATTCAAGCATGTCCTGTTGATGCCATATTAGGTGCTGCCAAACAAATGCATACCGTAATAGTAGATGAATGCACAGGCTGTGATTTATGTGTAGATCCCTGCCCCGTTGATTGCATCGATATGTTGCCCTTGGCAAATAGTGCTTCATCTTGGCGCTGGGATATCGATGCCATTCCTATAAAGCAAATAGGCTAGTCAGGAATTATGCAAGATAACTTCGACGACATTATTGAAAAACTAGACAACCAAGAATTATGGGACTTTCCTGGTGGCGTGTTTCCTGCTGAACGCAAATCACTGTCGAACCAAACCCCAATAGGCAGATTGCCTATCCCTGAACGCCTATATGTGCCAGTTAAACAACATATAGGTATACAAGGTCATTTAATTGTTGAAGTCGGTCAAAAGGTACTCAAAGGCCAAGCATTGACCAACAGTATGAATCCTTTTGCCGTCCCAATTCACGCTTCCACATCTGGTGAAGTAACAGCAATACACAAACATGTATCAGCTCATCCTTCAGGTTTACCTGAGTTGACGGTTGAAATTTGCAGCGACCAACTAGACAAATGGACTCAACTTAGCCCTCTAGTGGATTATCAAAACCAACCAAAGATGGAAGTGTTAGCAGCTATTTGTGATGCCGGAATCAGTGGTATGGGCGGTGCTGGTTTTCCTACTCATATTAAGTCATCGCCTAAAAAAGACGTCGACTTTTTAATTATCAACGGTATCGAATGTGAACCTTACATTACCTCTGATGATCGTTTAATGCGCGAACATGCTTGGCAAATACGTCAAGGTATCGACGTATTGTGCCATCTACTTAATCCCAAACAAGTATTAATAGGTATAGAGAATAACAAGCCTGAAGCCATAGAAGCGTTGCAAGTGGCATGTCGAGAAAGATCCAACTATCGTGTATGTATTGTACCAACTAAGTACCCTGCTGGCGGTGAAAAGCAATTAATTCAAGTACTGACTAACCGAGAAGTACCGGCTCAAGGACTTCCGGTGGATGTCGGCGTAATCATGCATAATGTGGGCACTTGTTTTGCCATAGCAGATGCCATTTTTACAGGCAAACCGCTCATCGAGCGCGTGGTAACAGTCACAGGTGAAGCAATAGAAAACCCTGGTAATATGTGGGCGCTGATTGGCAGCCCCGTTGCCCATTTGTTGGCACACTCTAAATATAAGCAAGCAGGCCAGAAGCAACCCAATATCATAATGGGTGGTCCAATGATGGGCTTTAGTGTAACCAGCGATTTGGTACCCGTGATAAAAACCACAAATTGTCTTTTGGCACCGACTGACAATGAAATCTCTGGTAACAACGAACAAGCCTGTATTCGCTGCAGTGCATGCGCCGATGTATGTCCTGCTAGCTTGTTACCACAACAATTGTTTTGGCATTCAAAAGCCAAAGAATTAGAGAAAGCCCAAGAATATAATTTATTTGATTGTATTGAATGTGGTGCTTGTGCCTACGTTTGCCCCAGTGAAATTCCATTGGTTCACTATTATCGCATCGCAAAGTCTGAAATAAGAGTAGAGCAAGAAGACAAACAAAAGTCAGATAAGGCCCGTGACCGTTTTGAAAAGCGTGAAGCGAGGTTAATTGCCGATCAACAGGCCAGAGACGAAAAACATCGCTTGGCTGCAGAATCTAGAAAACAAGCTATGGCGAGTAATGGTAACAATGCCAAAGACAAAATTGCCGCAGCCTTAGCCAGAGCAAAAGCCAAAAAGCAAAGCGCCATTGCAGTGGACGAAAAACTGCAGGAGCCAACTGCTTTAGCCCCAGCTGATAATGTAGAGCAAGAAGTAAAAGCTGAATCCTCAAAAGCAGCCAGTTCAAATCAAAGAGTTCAAGCGGCCATCGCTAGAGCAAAGGCCAAAAAGGCGGCGGCTGAAGTAGCCATTACCGAAAAAAAGCTAAAAGATACGAACGACACAACTGAGGTGATAGAAAATAAGTTTGGAGTAAATCAGCAAGACACTGATGCTAAAGTGGTACCAAAGCCACCTTCCAATGCCAAGCTAAATACTCAAGCTGATGTCACTGATAGCAAACTCTCAGCAGATGTTGCCTCGCACCCTCAGGAGTCGACCCAAGCTGATAATAAACAGGCTAAAATAGCCGCTGCGGTAGCAAAAGCAAAAGCTAAACGTGCAGCACAAAAAATCGCAAACAGCCAAAACACCCCAAGTCCAGTGGCCGCAGTTAAAATGAATAACTCAAATACTGACAATTCAGTTGAACTAGCCAAAACAGAAGAACAACAGATAGACATGAAAAAACGCAGAATTGCTGTGGCGGTGACTAAAGCCAAGGCCAAAAAATCAGCTGAAAAAACAGCGAATAATAAACAAGACAAACCCTTATGAGATTTAAGTTAGCCAGCTCACCTCATCAGCATATTCGCCGTGATACCGGTCAAGTGATGCGTTTAGTTATTCTTGCTATGGTTCCGGGTATTTTAATGCAAACATGGTTCTTTGGTTGGGGCACGATCATTCAAATAGTGCTTGCAGTCATTACCGCTGTGGTGACCGAAGCGGCCATTTTAGAAATGCGTAAACGCGACTTTGAGCGAGCAATAAAAGACAATAGCGCGGTTTTAGCCGCGATATTATTAGCAGTAAGTATTCCACCTTTTGCCCCTTGGTGGGTAATTGTTATAGGTACATTTTTCGGTATTGGCATAGTTAAACAATTGTATGGTGGTTTGGGTTTTAATGTATTTAATCCGGCAATGGCAGCTTATGTCATGCTATTGGTATCTTTTCCTGTACAAATGACTCAATGGCTACCACCAGTCAGTCTTGCCCAATATAGTCATAACTTTATGGATGCGCTGTTTGCTGTATTTACCGGTTTCAGTGTTGAGGGTTTTAGCCTTGCACAATTAAAAACAGGCATTGATGGCGTCACTATGGCCACGGGACTAGACGCAGTCAAAACGGGGATTGCTCAGGGACTTACCTATTCAGAAACAATTGAGCTCCCCATTTTTGATAGCGTGATTTCTGGGTTAGGTGTGGCATCAAGTTGGATAAGCCTAGGATATCTGCTTGGCGGTTTATATTTACTCAAACAAAAAGTCATTAACTGGCATATACCGGTCAGTATGCTTGCTGGCTTGTTCATCTGCGCATTAGTCATGTCGCTGGTAGACAGTGATTTATACCCGTCCAGCTTATTCCACTTATTCAATGGAAGTATCATTATAGGTGCATTTTTTATTGCTACCGACCCTGTTTCTGGCTCGACTACGAACAAAGGTAGATTAATTTTTGGTGCAGCTATTGGTGTATGGGTGTATTTGATAAGAGAATGGGGGGGTTATCCTGATGCCGTCGCTTTTGCCGTATTGATCATGAATATGGCAGTGCCTTTAATCGATTATTATACGCGTCCACGCACCTATGGCCATACTTCAAACAAGCGAAAACCCATAGATAAGGCTAAGTCATGACGAAGAGTATCCAGCATACTATGACTAAAAATGGCTTGATCTTAGCAGTTTTCGCCATAGTCACGACGGGGCTGATTGCACTTACCTACTTTGGTACCAAAGATCAGATTGCTTTGCAGCAACAACAAAAATTATTATCGATTCTCAATGCAGTCATCGATGAAAGTCTTTATGACAATGCCATCCAGTTAGACTGTACCTTGGCCACTTCAACTGAATTGTTAGGCTCGAATCAAGCTCAACATATCTATCGTGCCACTAAACAAGGTCAAGCTGTTGCAGTGGCTATAGAAACAACTGCGCCAGACGGTTATAGCGGTAAAATCCAATTAGTGGTGGGCATAACTAGTTCACAACCAGGTGCCGCTAAGGTAACGGGCGTCAGAATACTCGAACACAAAGAAACACCGGGCTTAGGTGACAAAATTGATTTACGGATTAGCAATTGGGTATTGGACTTCGATAATCAAGTTTATAATGCAGAAATAGCCACAAATTGGGCCGTTAAAAAAGACGGTGGTCAGTTTGATCAGTTTACGGGTGCTACCATTACCCCTAGAGCAGTGGTTAACGCGGTTAAATTAAGTGTCGAATATTACTTAGCAAATAAAGCCGCTATTTTTAAAGCTCCCAATGCCTGCTCGGTAAATAATATGACTGAAAAAGTGAGCCAAAGTAATGAGTGAATTTAAAGAGTTAAGCTGGCAAGGACTGTGGAAAAACAACCCTGCACTAGTGCAGCTGCTAGGTTTATGCCCTTTGCTTGCCGTAACAGCCACCATTACCAATGGCTTAGGTTTAGGCCTCGCTACCACTCTCGTATTGATTGGTTCAAATACTACAGTGTCGATAATCCGTAATTGGGTTCCTAGCGAAATCCGGATCCCAATTTTTGTAATGATCATCGCTTCTTTTGTGACCATAGTGCAGCTTTTAATGAACGCTTACACATTTACGCTGTATCAAGCCCTAGGCATTTTTATTCCGCTGATAGTCACTAATTGCGCCATTATCGGACGGGCTGAAGCCTATGCCTCTAAAAACACAGTGGGCAAATCAGCTTTTGATGGTTTAATGATGGGACTGGGTTTTACCGTTGTGTTGGTATTATTAGGCGCGATGCGCGAATTATTAGGCTATGGCACCTTGTTTGATGGTGCTAATTTATTGTTAGGTGATTGGGCTACGATCTTAAAAATCACTGTATTTGAAACAGACAGCCCATTTTTACTCGCTATTTTACCCCCCGGTGCTTTTTTATGTATGGGCCTGTTGATCGCACTTAAGAATGTATTAGATAACCATATGGAAAAATTATTTGCCGCCAAGACTGAAGAAAAAGTGGTACAGCGGGCTCGAGTCACGACTGAGAGCTGAAGCTACGAGCTACATCACTGGTCGCCGCGCGACATGAGATTTTTTAGAGTATAAAATGATATCAAATGAATAAACTCAAACGCTTAGAAATGTTGACTCGCTGGCGCGAAGCCAACCCGCATCCTGAAACAGAGCTTAATTTTTCCAATCCTTTTGAGTTATTGATTGCGGTAATTTTATCTGCGCAAGCGACCGATGTCAGTGTTAATAAAGCAACCGATAAGTTGTACCCAGTAGCGAATACCCCAGAGGCTATTTATGCCCTAGGTGTGGATGGGTTAAAAACCTACATCAAGACCATAGGTCTGTTTAATGCCAAGGCTGAGAACGTCATTAAAACCTGTGGCATGTTAATTAATCTACATGAGTCAGTGGTACCACAAGATAGAGAGGCACTAGAAGCATTACCAGGCGTGGGCCGAAAAACAGCTAACGTTGTATTAAATACTGCTTTTGGCTGGCCTACCATAGCCGTAGACACCCATATTTTTAGAGTATCAAACAGAACTAAATTAGCTATGGGCAAAAACGTTGATTTGGTAGAGCAAAAGCTGCTAAAAGTGGTACCTGCCGAATTTAAGGTAGATGTGCATCATTGGTTAATTTTGCACGGTAGATACACATGCATTGCCCGCAAGCCTCGCTGTGGCTCTTGTACTATAGAAGACTTGTGCGAGTTCAAAGATAAAACCGAATAAAAAGCGTTCAAAGTAGTTATCTCAACACCACTCTGAGATTCTGAGTTCTAAAGTCCTCATTGTCAGTAAGAAGCGAGTTGCGGTCATACGATCAAGGTCTGCCGGCCGTCTTAACAACTGCAAAAGGAGACATACGCGTTTCAAGTTTTTAATAGAAGCCTTCTACAATATCCAACACTCGCCATTGGTATGTTAATGCCAAGACGTTATCGGAAGCAGCCATTGCCCTATGAGCAATGACCTAAGAATTTCGCATAAAAACGCCACTTACGGATGTCCACTCAACAGTTCTAAAAACTATAACGGATAGTGACTGGGTGATGATCTTCTTCACTGACTCGGATCAATACCTTTGCACCATCATTAATAGTAATGTCAGCCACCATTCTATTTCCTCCAGATGGGATAAATGATGCCTCACTTTTCTCTTTGCTTGCTAATACGACAACATTAACGACAAGCTCAGTGGTTGGGTATGCTTCACCGTGATCACGTACATAAAGACTGACTGACTTTTCCTCTCTGACCAGCTCAAATACCATGTCATGTGCTTCTTTGACCACACCGCCATGCATAGGCTCTAAGCTTCCATGCGCTAATGCAGTTGATACCAACACTGCTGAAGTTATTAGCGCTATCGACACTAACTTTATTATTGCTTTCATGATTACACTCCATTTTGGCGAACTTCAATAAGGCGTCGCCAGAATAAACCTGTTTACATTAATTCGTCTGATTTACGTTTTTGCCAAAGCATGGTTGCCTTAGCGCCAAACTCCCGATACAGCAAGGGCGTCAACAAGGTGTCTAATAAAGTTGAAGTTAATAGTCCTGAGAAGATAACCACCGCAACAGGATGCAAAATCTCTTTACCGGGCGCATCGGCGGCCATTAATAATGGGATGAGCGCAAATGCAGTTACCATGGATGTCATCATCACAGGCGCCAACCTTTCTTGCGCCCCTCTAACAATTAACTGGGTGTTAAATTGTTCTCCTTCAAATTTTATCAGGTTGAGATAATGACTCAGTTTTAATATACCGTTGCGCGAAGCAATGCCGGTAAGTGTGATAAAGCCAACAACAGATGCAACCGAAAGTGGAGTGTGCGTTAACCACATTGCTGCAACCGCGCCTAATAGCGCCATGGGTAAACTACTCATGATAATACTGGCAAATACTAAAGATTTATACCGTATGTACAACACTAAGAATATGAGTGCGAACGACATGCTTGATAATAACACTAACAAACGCATGGCTTGCTCTTGCGCTAAGAATTGCCCTTCAATACTGATAAAACTATCTGCGCCTAATTCAACTTCATTCACTTGCTCGCGCACTGCTGACAGCAGTTCCTTTACATCCACTCCCGTGCTGTTTGCATAGACTACAAGCCTGCGCCGGCCGTTTTCCCTTAGAATTTGATTTGGCCCATCGCTTAAAATGATGTCAGCGATATTTGTGATAGGAATAGCACCCGCTGGAGTGTCTATCAGTGCTGTGCCTAGTGCCTGAGGGCTTCTCGCTTTTTCATCTAAACGCATCACTAGTGCATAGCGCTTCACACCATCGATGATGTCCACAACGTGCTCGCCGTCGGTTAACAACGCTAAGCGCTCTATTGCCTTACCAGGACTCAAACCATATTGTAAAAGCTTATCTGGTCTTAATCTGACCGACACTTGTGGAATAAGCACTTGTTTTTCCACATTGATATCAACCAGCCCAGGTATGGTTTCTAATTTCTGCCTGATTTTTTCGGCATTGATGCGAAGCTCGTCTAAATTATCGCCAAACACTTTTATTGCCAACTGTGCTCGCACACCAGATAGAAGATGGTCTAGTCGATGAGAAATAGGTTGTCCAATTGCCATTTGCGCTGGCAACACGCTTAGTTTTCCTCGGATTTCAGTCAAGACTTCTTCCCTAGAGCGCTCAGATTCAACTAAATCAACATCAATTTCAGAAGAGTGGACACCTTCCGCATGCTCATCGAGTTTTGCTCTGCCGGTGCGTCGTCCAACCGCGGTGACCTCATCAACCGATAGCAATAAAGACTCAGCTAAATGTCCCATTCTGTTAGATTCAGATAGTGAGGTGCTTGGCTGAAAAATCATCCCCAATACCAAAGAGCCTTCATTAAAGGCCGGTAAAAATGCACGAGGAAAGAAGGCAACGGATGAGGCACTAATAAGGGCTGTCAGACCGCTTACTAATAATATTGAGCGACGTTTGGGCAATGCCCATAAAAGCCATAAACTCTGCCATTTTTTTAGTAAAGTGACTAAAAAGCTATCGCCTTTATGCAGTTGCTTCATCTGGGGTAATAAATAATAGCAGAGCACCGGCGTCACAGTCATCGAGACGATTAAAGACGCTAATACGGCAATAATATAAGCGCCACCTAATGGCGCAAACAAACGACCTTCTATACCTGGCAGTGCAAATAATGGGACAAAAACAAGCACGACAATTGCTGTCGCATAAACAATACCTGAGCGCACTTCAACGCTTGCTCGCCATATTACGTCAAAAATAGGAAGGGGCTTGTCTTGCTTGGCATTTTGTTTTAAACGGCGAAGTATGTTTTCTACATCGACTACAGAATCATCAACCAATTCCCCGATGGCAATAGCTAAACCGCCCAAGGTCATTACGTTAATGGTCTGCCCCATCCACTTGAAAATGAGCACCGTCAAGGCAAGCGATAGAGGAATAGCAAGTAAAGAAATAGCAGTAGTGCGTGTTGATAACAAAAACGCAAATAGCACAATCACGACTAGAATAGATCCATCTATTAGCGCTTCGGTGACATTATCAACCGATGCTTTAATAAAGTCAGCTTGACGAAACAACACTTGCGGCGCAGAAACGCCGTCAGGCAAGCTTGTAGCAAGCTCACTTAATGCTAATTCTATTTCACGGGTCAGTTTTACCGTGTCCGCACCTGGTTGTTTTTGTACATTAATGATGACCGCTGGTTTACCGTTATAACCGCCGTCACCGCGCTTAACAGCAGCGGCGTAACGAACGTTTGCAACTTGGTCTAAACGTACTGAAGTGTTTTCCTGCCAGGCAACGGCTAACTGGCGCAAGTCATCCAGCTTGAGTGTTCTTCCTTCGTGCCGTATCAAAAACTCGCGATTATTTACATCGATAAAGCCGCCGCCTTTATTCGATGCGAAACTTTCAATCGCATCACGCATCTGCTCGACACTGATCCCCAAATTGCGCATTACATCGAGATTAGGCTCTACTCTAATTTGTCTAACATCGCCACCAATAGGGATGGCTTGAGATATTCCAGGAATAGAAAGTAACCGTGGACGCAGAACAAAATCGGCATATTCACGGGCGAGCATCGGGTCAACATCGGTATTCGCATTGATGGGCAAGGCAATGAGCATAATCTCACCCATAATCGATGACACAGGTCCCATTGCTGGCGTAATACCACTGGGCAATTGTGAAGTGGCCTGATCAAGTCGTTCTGACACTAACTGACGGTTACGATACACATCAGTATCCCAATCGAACTCTACATATAGAATCGATAAACCAATTCCAGAGGTTGAACGCACGCGTGTAACGCCCGTTACGCCGTTGAGCATATTCTCTAGTGGAAACGAGACTAACTGCTCAACTTCTTCTGGAGCCATCCCGCCTGCCTCAGTCAAGACGGTGACTACTGGCTTATTTAAGTCAGGAAACACGTCAATAGGTAACTCTTTGCCTTGCCAAAACCCATAAACAAGGGTCATGAGAGCGAGCACCAACACTAACAGTCGATTGCGCAGACTTGCATGAACTAATAAATTAAACATGCAAGCTCCTAGCGTACTTGGTTAAGTAAAGACGTTCCGGCGGTAACGACTCGATTATCTGCACCTAAGCCTTGTGTAATTAACACTCTGTTTGGGGAAATCTCACGATACTGCACAATTTGAGGTAAAAAACGCTCGGCAGACACTTTTATCCAAACAATGGGCAAGTTAGCACTATTAGTCACAATGGCGTCGCTTGGCAATAAAATACCTTTTAAGGTATTTTCAAGCTCAGCGAACACCGTGACCGGTTGGTCAATTAACAACAAGGATGCAGAGTCAGTGTGGATTTCTAGCGCAAAGTTCACGATCACCATACCAGCATTGAGTTGCGGCGCATAACCCTGATACTGCAAATCAAGCTCAGGAAATTCTTTGATTTTAGCGGTGTTAAGTTGCATCAAAATAGACGAGTCATTGGTAAGCGCTTCGATGTGGCGTAAATTTGATGCCACTACTTCAAACAGAGTCGTACCAGCCTCAACCCAGCGACCCCGTCTAGCTTGGTGATTAATTAACACACCTGATATCGGCGCAATAAGTGGCTCAGGCTTCTCTAAACCTTGTTGTAAAACCTCTTCTTGTTCAACGAGAATTTTTAGGCTCGTTTCAAGTTGCTCTAAAGCTTGTTTTGATGCCAACTCACCAAGGTCGCGCAAACGCTTAACATCCCGCTTAGCCTGCATAATCTGACTTCTTACTGCCAATAATTGGCTTGTTTGGCTGGCTAACTCAAAGGCGGTATCTTGGTATCTAACATAGCCAAGTATTTGACCCGCTGACACCTTTTCGCCAGTGGCAAGAACGCCTGAATCTGGTGCCTCAAAACGACCATCACTGCTTGGTTGAACGAGGGCTTGGCCTTCAGGGTGAGCACGGACAACACCAGCTAAAGTGACACTGCCTTTCACACTTTGCTTAGTCACAAATTGAGTTCTAATACCCAAAAGTGCTTGATTTTGCATCGGCATCAGCACAGAGCCATCAGCCTGCCTGCCCAAACTATCAACTGAGTTGGTATCGGTGTCGCTAAGGTGTTCACCATTCGGGCCATGGGCACCAGGAGACGCAATTACATGCCAAGCTGAAAAATAGATAAATATAATTAGGAGTGTTCTCATGATTTCACTCCTTTGTTTTTCCGTCCGAAGAAAAAGCCAAACGCAAAAACTACAATCGATAAGCCTAGCGCCCACCAAGGGAAATGATGATGCTCTTCCCCCTGCTCATGCGATTCATTGTGAGAATGCTCGGCATTATCTGACGGTGCATTCGCTTCGGACATTACAAAATTGCCCACCAATAAATCACCGTTATCTTCTGTCAAAATGGTCGCAACCACTTCGTGCTCACCACTAACATTAAGGGCACTGATAAAGTTGACGTCATTGACGATATAGCGGTTTTGAGCCTCATCAAAACTAGCGCTGGCAGTCAAAGCACCGACTTCTAAATCTATGCTGGCAGATTGAGTAGGTGTATTTGTTTCAAAATCATGCAAATAGATAATCAGTTCGTTGCTAAACACCTCACCTAGTACTTCAAACGATTCAGTGAACATTTCAAACTTCGGTCTTTGGATGGGTTGATTGCTTTGCTCCATATCAAGATGCTCGCCGTTAGGGCCATGAGCACCTGGTGAAGACTGAGCTGATAAAGAAAGCAATAATAAGGCTAATGCCAAAAGAGATAAAAAGGGCACTCCAACGAAAAACACGCCAGAGGCAAAACTACGATATACCATGAGATTTTAATCCAAAATATTTAAACACAACAGAAAAGCCTACAAGAAGAAGACGATTGTTAAAATTTAGGATTTATATTTTGGGGGAGGTGTGTTGTATTTAATAAAGGGCGAAGCCCACCAAGTAACGAGATTGTCTAAGTTTGCTTCGGGCAGTCTCTTTGGAATGGCTGCAGGTGCGAAAATCAAAACGCCTATAAAACCGCCGTCATGATAGGAGTTACTATGTTCTAGCGCTTGTTTTGAATAACTAATTTCAAATTTTTCAACGTCTATTTTATCGTGCTCATGCGGCTGTCCCACATCATGAAAGTAGTCATGGACTGTGGTGTTACCATGATGATGCGTATCAAGCACACTTAATGCCGCAACCAAAGGAGATTGCGCAGCGATGCAGATTAGCAAAATGATAGAAACAAAATTCTTAAGCATTATGTGGCTTTTGAAATAACAAGTGGAAGGAAGATATCAAATTCTATTTGTTTCAACAATTTTTTTATACCCGCATTGCTTTGTCACTCTGATATTTGGGTGTCGAGTTAGATAATCACGGAAGGGAACTGACTAATAAAGACTTTTGAATCTTCCACAAAGTTCTTCGTTCTTTTATGTGTTCGGCCACTTTCTAATATGGGTGAGATTATAAGAATCGAATCCACTGGTTGTGTATTTTTCTCTAAAGTGACTAACTTTAATAAGATAGTTAAGTCAGGTTTCTGCTATTAAGCATCGTTCAACGAGCAGCTTGCCATCAGCCGCTTTTAGCACTAACCTGCTCTTTCACAATTATAGGGTGATTTTATCAACGGCGATATTACCGTATTTGGCTGGCCTACCATAACCGTAGACACCTATAACTTTAGAGTATCAAACAGAACTCAATTAGTTATCGGCGAAAATGTTGATTCAGTTGAGCAAAAATTGTGAAGGCGATATCTGCCGAATTTAAGGTAGATGCATTGGTTAATTTTACATGGCAGATACACTTGTATTGCTTTCAAACCACGCTGCGGTTCATGTTTAATTGAAGATTTATGTGAATTTAAAGATAATACTGACGACTAGGAAATAACAATGGAAGGCACAAAACGAGCAAATATTAATATAGGTTTACAAGTGTCTATCGTGCTCAAACAAGATCAAAGGACCGGTGATTTAACCGAAGGGGTGGTCGAAAAAATTCTTACCAATTCGCCCAATCACCCCCATGGAATTAAAGTCCGATTAGACAGCGGTGAGGTGGGCAGAGTTAAACACATTCACCAGTAAATAACGCTGCTCTAATAATTCCAACAAAACTCAGCTGAACTGAAAGTGCCATTATTGTTTAGGATGTGGACAAAGCTGTCGTTACTCAAATAAAAATAGTTGATGAAATAACTTTGTAGACTTAAAACTAACCAATAAAGATGGCAAACGGGTAAACACCTATAATGAAAAATAAAAAAACCGCCCCCGTATATGAGGCGGCTAAGGTATATATGTCGTTTACTTACTTAATTCTATAATAAGATTATATTCCTTATTAGAAGTCGCAGTTAACTTAGACTGCAATGACAAGTTGCTACCACTGACAATGCTTCCATCTGGATATTGCACACTGAAATTCACTGTATAACTTGGTGCAACTAGGCTAAAGTTGATATCACCTAGCCAATTTTCTGAGACATTTGCACAACTGAAGAAAGGTGTGGCCTTACCCTTAGGAAGACTCACACTACAAGTAAACTTTGTGGGAGTCTCAATAATAGACAATACAGAAAGGTCTACATAGGTTGATTTTTTATTGTTATTTGTCTCACAGGCATCTGTGGTAGTTAGGCCGGTCGTCGCATCGGTAATGCTCACCAAACAATTTATATCGCCAATAATGGCAAAAAACTTCTCTGCGGCTGACTTGCTGTCAACGGTGATAGTGACAGTGTTATCGGTCTTAGCACCAGCAGCATCGGCCGGTGATAGAGGATAAGTGCCGGTTATCCCCGCGTTCCCTGCATAGGCAGAGACGCTGATGACGCTAGTCCCGTCGGCTAGGGCTTCTACCCTGCCACGACTATAGGTACCGTAGAAATCCGCTTGCACATCCAAGATTGAGTTAATGTCTTCCTGAGTTACAGTAGCCACTGTAGTATTTGAAGATGACCAATTAGATAATAAAGCTAGGTTTATATCATAAAATGGGGTAATTGCTTTCCAATCAACATCACCGTCCAATATTTTATTTTGCACTTCAGCAAGATGACTAGACTTCATTCTGTCTAAGTATATCCCTCTAGAAATAAACTGATAAGCTCCCGGCACCTTGGTAATGTCCCTGCCAGCAGGACGTGAAGGTTTGGTAGAACCTTTAATACTGGCTTCAATTAAACCTTCCGCGTAATTGGTATAGGCGCTTAAGTTGGCATTTAAAAATAAAAACTGAGAATCAAATTCAATGATGTCCAGCAATTGCCAATCAGGATAAATTTTAAATAATCCATCAATGCGTTTAAATCTGCACACTTCATCATATTCATCACCAATTGAAGAGGCTGTAATAAAACTACCATCCGATTGTCTATCATAGTGGCTATGTGCTGCACCACCTTCCAGGCGAAAATACGTTTCATCTGCTACCATACTGGCGTTGTCATGATGATCGCGACAGCATTGTGTACACATGTCAGGTTGGCCATTATCAGCGGGCAAACCAGTCATTTTTGTCGTTGTTTGACCAATATCAACAGAGAGTACATCACCTGCTAATACGGTCATGGAAGGCGTCAAACCTTGTCCCGTGCCTGCAATCTTACAGCTGCAGCTCACGGTAAGAAAATCCTCTTGCTCTAATTTGTCAGTTTCATCAGGCAATTCGATATATTTTATGGTCTCAAATTGAACAATATTATTTTCCCCCTGATTTTTGATCTCAGGAACGGGCTTACTGGTTTCAACCTTCTTGCCATCGCCTAGCTCATAAGAAATAACGTCAGGTGCCTCACCTGGTGTATAGTTTACTTTAGGTGAGTTTTTCGCGTTATCCGACTCATTTTTAGCCTGATAACTGTTACCTTGAGCGATGGGAGCAATATTACCGTCTAAGGTAATAGAATTACTATTGCCTTCATTATCGGTCCAACTAACAGTTACCTCGACAACTTTTTGCGCCGCATTAGTAGGCAAAACCACGGGGAAATCTGCATCTCCAAACTGCACCCATGTATCTTCCACACCATCGACATTTGTATCCACATAATATTGATCTGTGACCGTCCAATGTCGATCAAATGTATAAATATTCGCGGGGTCTCCGTTTAAAGTAATATCCACATTCCCAGAGACAATAGTGCCACCGGCATCGTCAGCAATATCATTAAAGGCTAATTCACCAGCTGTCGTTCTGAGTTGCGTAAATTGACGTAAATCATCTAGTTTTTCTTGGCCTATCTGTAAAGCAACGTTACGCAAATTTAGCTTCGCGTCAGAACGCACGTATTGACTTTGCAGGGTAACGTATCCAGTTACCCCCAACATAATAATCAGTGAAGCCACTAGGACCTCTATTAGTGTAAAACCTTTCATAGACACCTCTTAAAAATCTTTCCAACTACCGGGAACCCGAGCGATACGTTGAAATGCATCATGTGCTTGGATTTGTGCTAACACTTCTGAATCGTAAACCGCATTATAGGTTCCGTTTGACTGACCAACCGGATGATTGGAGGCAACCACACCGTTAACTCGCGCACCACCTATCATACTTATTTCAAAATCGGCGACTGTTGCAGGTTTGCGAAATGAAAACACAATGCCATTAATTTCAGATCCACCATTCATGGTCAGATCTCCGTCAGTCACCACTAAAATGACCGGGGCACTAGTACTACCAACAACTGTATTAGCGTTTAGTGTGCAGTCACCATCCACCCAAATTAAACCAACAGATCCCAATCCCAAAGTGGAGCAATTTGCTAATATTTGATCGGCTTCAGAGCGAAGTGTTGACCATTCAGTTTCGGGTATATTGAACATGTATTCCATCAAATCGTTGGGGAAATCTGGATCACTATCCACAATATCCGAATCCTTAAAACCTTTCTCTGAATAAGGAGACGAACTACAAGCAGCATCACTAAATTCCTGCTGACCGCAGGTCGTTCCGCTGCCAGTCATATCTACCGCAGCATCCGTCCATATGGAAAGAGGCACCCCTGTTCCCCCTCCATTGGGGTTAGCCACCACTTCAAAATTACCACCAACCTCCAGGCCGCCTGCGATAATCAGTGGTACATCAGGTGGGTTGGCCAAAATTGAATAATTTAAGGCTTGCTCATTGACGGTCACAGTCGCCAGTCCATCAGCAGATATGCCAGTGGAACTTAAAGAAATGAGTGTCATGGTTGTCGAGGCCCTAGCAATCGATGCTCTTGTAGCGGTTGCACTAAAGGTGCTTTCGCCCTCCAAAGTTTCGACCAGTGCTGCCCCATCCCAATTTCCATCTTCACTGAGCACACCTAGACTTCGCATCAAACCAGCTTCAGCTGAGGCAAATGCCAATTGTTGATTTTGCTCATTTAACATTATTTTATGTTCAAAAGATTTGATACGTCCGGTATATAAAGTCACTAGGGTGACCATGGACAACAACAAAACAACGCTTGTTAACAGCATCGCGCCGTCTTGGTTTTTCTTTAACCTAAGTTTATTTGTGGCTTTATTAATCATAATTTCTCACCAAAAAGCGGGTGCTATATTGTCGTGAAAAAGCATCGTCAGCAGCTAGCTCCCCAGCTAAAAACATTTCTACCTGAGTGGTAACAACACTATTGTAAGTGGTCTGGATCAAATTAAAATTTAAAGACGTGATAGTAACAGTGTCAAAATCGGTTAGGTTTTGCCAACCGACACCATCACAGTTAGCTCCCGCCATTCTAATTTCGACGGCTCCATCACGTAATCGGTAACCAAAATTTTCATTGCTGCCTACCGTATCCAAAACACCATTACCATTAATATCGTAAGCAAAGGTTATGCAGCTATCGGGTTCTTCGAGAGGATGCCGCGAGACCACTACGGAGTTTGCAAAGGGAGACGGTGAAACGGTCGGATCCGTAACTAAAGCAGTTGTATCTGCGCTGTAGCCTGCACGTTTAATATCTCTGGTCAATAACGAAGCAACCGCATTGATTTCTTCGTGCAATCGTGAATTGGCCAACAGCTTGCCGTTAGTGCCAATTCCATAACCAATCACTGAGGCAAGCACTGATAATGCACCAAGCCCTAAAGCCATGGCGATCATCAATTCAACGAGACTGGCACCCCATTGTTTTCCATAGTCAACTAACATGAAGAATACCTCCCAAGCGCCCCCTCAGTCATACAAATACGAATACGCCCCATATTACTCAGAATTAACTTGGCATCATTACTGCCATCGCTCAATACAGTTGATCCAGCATTGCCAACAGACAAACCTCTGATCCCATCAAACACCGCAGTATTGTCAACACCAAAACTTAAGTCCTGCATGCTTACAAGTTTAAAATCACTTGATTTCACCAATTGCTCCACCCCATTAATGGTACAACTATTTAATGTAGTGCAGTCACAATCCCCATTGTCACTGATGCCCATGCACCAATTACTGCCCGATGTAATCGAGACAGTTACGTCACTACCCGCACTAATCGCCGCCGAACGGGCATGCTGAAAAGCAAAATAACTAGCCTCTACGGCGCCTTTAAGCTGCATGGTCTTTTGGGTATTCAATATAGCCGGGGCACTAATGGCCACAACAATTGCGATAATCGACACAGTTAACATCAGTTCGAGTAAAGTTAATCCTCTTTGAAAGTACATAGTTAGTATTACCTATACCTATTAATGGCAAAAATGTGCCTATAATTAGAACTACACGAATAATAGTTTAATTAACATCAAGATGGGGTATGAAATAGTTATGAAAGGTATAAAAGGTATGACATTAATCGAGTTAATGGTAACTGTGGCTATCATCGGCATTATTGCAAGTATTGCGCTGCCCTCGTTTCAAGATCAAATTGTAAGTTCTCGCCGCGGGGATGGAATGACTCAGTTATTACAGCTACAAATGCAACAAGAGTCTTTTCGCCTAGAAAATAATTCTTATGCCACCACTGCTCAGTTAGCTTTACCTACTAATGACTACTTTACCTATACCGCATCAAATATCAGCGCCACTGCATATACATTAACAGCAACCGCCAAAAGTAGTCAGACCTCAGATAGTAATTGCACTACTCTTACTCTTGATCAGTCCATGAACAAAACTCCAGTGGCATGCTGGTAGCTTTTAATCACTCACTGACTCTTAGCCTATCTGTTTAACACGCAACTCTTTTGGTACAGCGAATTCAATGTTCTCTTCGCGGCCAACCCTTTCAATAGCCGCTGTAGCACCCCATTCTTTTAAACGGTTAACCACACCTTGAACTAAAACTTCAGGTGCTGATGCACCTGCGGTGACACCAATATTTTTTGCATTTTCAAGCCACGACTTCTGGATACAATCTGCATCTGCTATCAAATAAGCGGTGGCACCAATTTTTTCAGCTAGTTCTCTAAGTCGATTAGAATTAGAGCTATTCTGTGCGCCTACGACTAACAATAAGTCACAATCAGAAGATAATTCTCTAACGGAGTCTTGACGGTTTTGAGTCGCGTAACAAATATCATCTTTACGAGGCCCTTGAATAGCAGGAAATTGCAGCCTTAAGGCATCAATCACATCAGCAGTATCGTCTACCGATAAGGTGGTTTGGCTACAATAATAAAGTTTAGATGAGTCTTTAACTGTCAGCGTAGCCACATCTTCTACCGATTCCACCAAATAAATACCGCCATCTGCATTGTCGTATTGCCCCATAGTGCCTTCCACTTCAGGATGCCCATGGTGCCCAATTAAAATGCATTCAGTACCTTTTTTGCTGGCACGCATTACTTCCATGTGTACTTTGGTAACCAAAGGACAGGTGGCATCAAACACTTTTAAGCCGCGCGAAATCGCCTCGGTGCGCACTGCTTGGGAAACGCCATGAGCGGAAAATATAACGATACTATCGTCTGGCACTTCTGATAGTTCATCCACAAAAACCGCACCGCGTTCTTTGAGACCATCGACTACAAATTTATTATGCACCACTTCGTGGCGCACAAAAATAGGTGCAGGAAACATTTCCAAAGCACGTTCAACTATAGTAATCGCACGGTCTACGCCAGCACAAAAACCTCGTGGATTAGCAAGATGGATCTGCATATTTTTCCTTATAATCTATAAAATTAGAGTTAGCTGACTGAGAGTATTTCTACGTCAAAGGTAATAACCTGACCTGCCAATGGATGATTAAAATCGACTGTTACCGACTCCCCTGAGACTTCGCGAACAATGCCAGGTAATTCTGAGCCATCAGGTTGGGTAAAAGCAATAATCATACCCACCTCGGCAGGCGTCTCCGCGTTAAATTTACTACGATCAAGATGGTGTAAATTATCAGGGTTGGGCATACCAAAAGCATCATCAGCCTCTAAGGTAAATGATTTTTTATCCCCTGTTTTAAGGCCTAACAAACAATCTTCAAAACTGAGCGTAAGACTGCCATCCCCCATCACCAACTTAGCCGGTTTGTTATTGACTCTAGTACTATCCGCAGCAGAACCATCGGACAATTTCAAATCAAAATGCAAAACCACTTCGCTACCTTGCCTTATCAATTTTTGCTCTAGCTCAGTCATTTTTTTCCTCTTTATTCTTAAACATATCAATGATCAACAAAACAGCACCTATACATATTGCACTGTCGGCTACGTTAAACGCTGGCCAATACCAATCTTGATAATACAACACTAAAAAATCTATTACGTAACCATGAACTAATCGATCATAAGCATTGCCTATGGCCCCGCCAATAATCAGACTAAAAGCGATGGGTAGCATTATTTGTTGTTTCGTCGTTTGTTTTAACCACCACAGCACCAAAGCACTAACAGCAAAAGCAATGATAGTGAAAAACCAGCGCTGCCAGCCACCAGCATCATGTAAAAAACTAAAAGCAGCACCGTAGTTATATACGTGAGTGAAATTAAAAAATGGCAATATTTGAATAGCTTGATAGAGTTCAATATTCTCTAACACTAAAGCTTTAGTATATTGATCTGCCACTAATACCAACATAGACAACCATAGAAAACGCCACCCCGTTTCGGTAAAAAGTCTAAGCATAAGCGCGTTTTTCGCCCTCGCCTTCAACATTATCTACACAACGATCGCACAGCTCAGGATGAGCAGCATGATTGCCTATATCTTCACGGTGATGCCAACAACGACTGCATTTTTGTGCTGATGAAACAGACACCGCGACCGACAATCCTGGCACTTCAGTTGCAATCGCCTCTTTTGGCACATCAGTACTTTCAAGGACGGTAGCTGCAGAGGTAATCAACACAAAACGTAACTCATCTTCAAGTTTGCCAAGCACAGCAAACAAATCACTGTTTACGTGCAACGTCACTTCTGCTTGTAGTGAGCCCTTTATTTTCCCATCTTTACGAGCCAATTCAATACAGCGATTCACTTCATTCCTGACTGCTAATACTTGTTGCCAAAATTTGTTGTCAAAGTCACCGGATAAAGTGACTTCGTCTAAACCGTCATACCATTTTCCGGTAAAAACAAATTCATCTTGTTGCCAAGGCATTTGCTGCCATAACTCTTGAGCGGTAAAACTGGTAATAGGTGCCATCCAGCGAACTAACGCTTCGATAATATGATACAGCGCACTTTGACATGAACGTCGCGCATGGCTGTCGCCTTTGGCGGTATATTGTCTATCTTTAACTATATCAAGATAAAAACTACCCAATTCGATAGAGCAGAACTGCATCAGTTTTTGGGTTACCACTAACATGTCATATTTTTCGTACGCTTCAATGATGTCTTGTTGCATAGTGTGGGCGCGACCTACTACCCACTTATCTAGTTCCACCATATCTTTAATGGGCACTAAATCTTTACTAGGATCGAAACCGGTTAAATTGGCCAATAAAAAACGGGCTGTATTACGAATACGTCGGTAAGCATCAGCAGAACGATTTAGGATTTCATCCGAAACCGCAATTTCACTACGATAGTCAGTAGAAGCGACCCATAAACGCAAAATATCTGCGCCTAATTTTCCTGTGACTTGCTGAGGGGCAATCGTATTACCCAAAGATTTTGACATCTTTTTGCCATCACCATCTACGGTAAAACCGTGGGTAAGCACTTGCTTGTAAGGTGCATGTCCTGTTGTGGCTACAGAGGTCATTAGAGAGGACATAAACCAACCACGATGTTGATCAGAACCTTCTAGGTATAAATCAGCTGATGCTGGAATATCATCACGTTGGTCCACCACAAAATAATGGGTCACACCTGAATCAAACCACACATCTAAGGTGTCTGGTACTTTAACGAAGGTGTCTGCATCCTCGCCTAATAATGATGCCGGATCGATATCCCACCAAGCTTGAATACCCTTTTGTTCCACCAGCTGGGCAACTTGTTCTAGAAGTTCATCGGTGCGCGGATGTAATTCACCTGTGTCTTTATGAACAAAAAGTGCAATCGGAACGCCCCACGTACGCTGCCGTGAAATACACCAATCAGGCCTACCAGCAACCATCGTTTCAATCCGGCTTTCGCCCCATTCAGGGATCCACTGAGTGTTATGTATTTCTTTTATCGACGCGTCACGTAAGCCGTTTTTATCCATACTGATAAACCACTGCGGCGTAGCACGGAAAATAAGAGGTGTTTTATGTCTCCAGCAATGAGGGTAGCTATGGTTATACACATGGTGATGCAATAAGGCGCCATGCTCTCTTAACACTTCAACCACATGGTCATTGGCTTTAAATACATGTTCACCAGCAAACAACTCCGTGCCTTCTAAATAAACGCCGTTGGCGCCAACAGGGTTAGCGACTTCTAGACCGTAGTTTTTGCCTACATTAAAATCTTCAACGCCATGGCCTGGAGCGGTGTGCACACAACCTGTACCGGCGTCGGTGGTAACGTGCTCACCTAAAATCAGTGGCACTTGAAAGTCGTAAAAAGCATGGTGTAGTGCTTTATTTTCTAAGTCTTGGCCTTTACACACACCTAACGTTTCATAGTTTTCAAAGCCAAAACGCTGCATACAAACTGCTAATAAATCGCTAGCAATGATTAAACATTCTTGCTGCTGCTCGCCACCGACCTGAACCAAACTATATTCAAGGGTCGGGTGAATACATACTGCGCGGTTGGCAGGTAAAGTCCAAGGTGTAGTTGTCCAAATAGCGACAGATATATCACCACAAGCCTTAGCAGAAAAACATGCTGCTACAGCGTCAGCATCAACCACTTTAAAACGCACATCAATAGATGGCGAATTTTTATCTTGATATTCCACTTCGGCTTCAGCCAAAGCTGAGCCGCAGTCTGTACACCAATGGACTGGTTTAAAACCTTTTTCAAGATGCCCTGAACGAACTACCAGACCAAATTCACGAATAATGTTGGCTTCTGATTTAAAGTCCATCGTTTTATATGGATTATCCCATTCGCCCAAAATACCTAAACGGATGAAATCGGCTTTTTGACCGACAATTTGTTTCTCAGCATACTCGCGGCACTTTTGCCTAAACTCAGCAGCCGTCACTTTTTTACCGGGTTTACCGACTTTTTTCTCAACCATTAATTCTATTGGCAAACCATGACAATCCCAACCTGGGACATAAGGCGCATCAAAATCAGATAAGGTTTTAGACTTAACAATAATATCTTTAAGAATTTTATTAACCGCATGACCAATATGAATATCACCATTTGCATAAGGAGGCCCATCATGCAAAATAAAAGGCGTATGGCCTTTTTTGGCGTCACGAATTTGTTGATAGAGTTTTTTCTGGGTCCATTGCTCAAGCATTTTTGGCTCACGTTGAGCTAAGTTACCGCGCATGGGGAACTCGGTTTCAGGCAAATTCAAAGTATGTTTATAATCACTCATTGCTGGTTAAATCCAAATTGGTCAATAGTTACAGTAAAAATTAAGTGGCCGATATACCCTTCATTCTTGAAACTGCCCGTTTATTGGCTGCACTCATTCGCCGCCGTGCAATTCCAATTATTTTGTGTATAGCAGTGTTTTTGCCGCTAACGCGTCTTTTTGTATTTGTTGATGAAGTAACTCAAAAGAGTCGAACTTCATTTCTTGTCTGATTTTACTCACTAATGCCACGGAAATGAATTGGCCATATAAATCATCGTTAAAATCAAATATGTGTACTTCTAATTGTGAACGTTGACCGTTAACTGTAGGTCTGTGGCCAATATTCGCCACACCTGAAAAACGTTTATCCGCCACGGTAACAGTGACCGCAAATACCCCATTAACTGGGGCCTTACAGCGCTTCAATAAAACGTTAGCAGTAGGAAAACCAATAGTTCGCCCGCGCTTATCCCCATGCAACACTTTACCAGCAATAGTGAAGGGCCGACCTAACATCTGCTGAGCTAGGTCAAAATCATTATCACTCAGAGCATCGCGCACCGCAGTTGAGCTAATCCGACAATCTTCGAGTCGAAAACTCTGCGTGCTGACGACGTCAAATTGGCATTTTTCGCCTTCTTTCACAAGCATTGCAAAGTCACCTACTCGACCTTTGCCAAAACGAAAATCATCGCCTACTACCAAAAACTCAATGCCGAGTTTATTGACTAACAACCCTTCAATAAAATCAGTGGCGCTTAAAGCAGCAAATTGCCGGTCGAATGTAACACACAACAAACGGTCAACACCTAAGGCCTTCAACTGAGTATATTTATCGCGCAGTAGACTTAAGCGGGCAGGTGCTTGATCAGGGGTGAACAACTCCTCAGGTTGAGGTTCGAATACCATCACCGTCGAAGGCAGACCTAATTCTTTAGCTTTTTCAACGACTTGGCTAAGCACAGCTTGGTGACCTAAATGCACCCCGTCAAACTTACCTATTGTTAAAACACAACCGCGATGTTTGTCACGAAGATTATGTAGACCACGTATCAGTTCCACTGCACTCTCTTTGAAGCTCAAAGGCTCGCTGTAAAAGCCTAAAGGCTTGCTGAAAATCATTCAAAGGCGCGGATTATAACTGACTATAGGGCGATTGAAAGCAGTAACCTGAATGAATCTACATTTTTAAACTAAGGCACACCCTATTCGCATCAGTCGCTGTTATTTTGTGGTGACTTACGACGCTGAGAAAGTGCGTTTTCTCACCCCTAATATTAAGAGGCTCATAACAAACACTGCTGCACCAAGTAAAATTAACTTGGCTAACTCAAAAATTTTGTCTAGTAAGGGAAAGTCAACCCAAGCGGTAGCAATGGGATTAAACATAAAAATAACGGTCCCCATTAAAGTACTCGCAAACACAACCTTAAGAATAAGGATGATTGTTTGTGAAGATGCAGTATAAACGCCTCGCCTGTGCAATGTCACGTAGAGTAGTAACACATTCATCAGAGCCGAAAGAGACGTTGCCATAGCCAAACCGACATAGTCAAATGGCCACACCAGAATTAGGTTAAACAACATATTGGCAGCCATACACCAAATGCCAAACTTAACCGGGGTCTTGATGTCTTGCTTAGAATAAAAGCCAGGAGCTAACACTTTAATCAACATAAAACTTAATAGACCAAATGAATATGCCATCAAACTGTGGGAAGCATACGTAGCGTGCTCAGGGGTAAATTCGCCGCGCTGGAAAATGGTTAATAACATAGGCTCTGCCAGCAGAAACAAACCGGTTGCGGCAGGAATACCCAGCAAACAGACCATTTTCACAGCCCAATCAATGTTAGCGCTAAACGCGTTATCATCCTTAGATACATGATTGTGCGACAAGGTAGGTAAAATAACGGTCGCTATCGCGATGCCGAATAATCCCAGAGGAAATTCTAATAAGCGGTCAGAATAATATAAAAATGATATCGCTCCTGTACCCAGAAAACTGGCTATAACCGTGTCTAACAATAAATTTATCTGGCCTACCGATACGCCAAATAATGCAGGGATCATTAAAGTGCGCACTTTAATGATATCCGGATCTGACCAACCCCATTGAGGCTTCACCAATAAACCAGCCTTAATCAGAAATGGGATTAAAAATAACAATTGAAAGAAACCGCCTAAAAAGACCCCCCAAGCGATAGCGAAAACAGGTTCTTCAAATCGAGGTGCTAAAAAAAGAGCACAACTGATAATGGCTACGTTTAGTAAAACTGGAGTAAAAGCTACGGCAGCAAATTTATTCAAGGTGTTAAGAATGGCCCCCGCTAAACCGGTTAACGAGATAAATAATAGATAAGGAAAAGTGATCTTCAACATTAACGAGGCAAGTTCAAATTTTTGCCCTTCGTCACCATCGTTGAGATAGTCAACAAACCAACCCATACCGAACAGCGCAGCTAAAATAGGCGAACCAATCACACCTACGATTGTGACTATGGTAACAATCGCTCCCAAAGATCCACTTACTTTGGCTACAAATTGTTTTAGGTGAACGTCATCGCCATCATTTTTAACCTCAGCCAATACGGGTATAAACGCTTGAGCAAAGGCCCCCTCTGCAAATAATCGTCTTAAAAAATTGGGTATTTTATTGGCAAGAAAAAACACATCAGCATTAGATCCTGCCCCCAAAAGGTTAGCAATGACCGCATCTCTTACTAAACCCAAGATACGCGAAATAAATGTCATGGCGCTGACAATCATGCCTGATTTGAATAACTTACCTGACACCCACTTCTTCCTAAACTTCAAAAACACTATTATGCGTGAACAACAGACAAATAGTCTATTGATTCAATAAGGCTTTAGAAAGACTAATTGATGTCAGCAAGACAATTTGAATAAATTAATTTAAAAATAATCCATTATTTACCTATAAAACCCACGAAACCAATTGACATAATGCGACTTGATCTTCATAATCCGCACCCTTGAATTTTGACTAGAATTTTTTTGGGAGTTCCAACTTGGCTAACATAAAGTCTGCTAAGAAACGTGCCATTCAATCGGAGAAGCGTCGCCAACACAACGCTAGCCGTCGATCTATGACACGTACATCTTTGAAAAAAGTACTTTCTGCTATCACCTCTGGTGATAAAGAAGCTGCTCAAGCTGCATACACTGCAGCAACACCTTTACTTGACCGTATGGCAACGAAAGGTTTGATCCACAAAAATAAGGCTGCTCGTCATAAGAGCCGTCTTGCAGCACAGATAAAAGCTTTAGCTTAAATTTGTACTGATTAAAAAAAAGCGCCGGTGGCGCTTTTTTTATGTCTAAAATTTAGAAAATCACCTCAATTCTGGCAACAATTTCTCTGCCCAAGCAACCACTTCGGCTTCGGGCTCCAATGTTTCACAAGCATCAACCTCCAGTAGTTCTGTAATTGGTTTGCCTTGTAGTTCGGTTAATAGTCCGAAAATTTGTCGACCTGCTCCACAGTACGTTTCACCATAACTGCTATCACCAAGTCCTGCTACGGCAAAAGGTTTCTGCTCCATCAATGGAAATTGTTCACGTAAATCTTCGACAAAAAACTCCAAATTAGGCGGGATATCACCCTGCCCTGTGGTTGAGCTAATAAACAAGATAGACGAGGCCTGTGCAAAGTCATTCAATGTGGGGTCAATGAACACTTCAGAGTTCATTCCTTGAGCCCCCAACATCGTATTCACCTCTTCTGCTACATGTTGTGCATTGCCGTATACCGATCCTACAAAAATACCGATTTTGCTCATATTAAAAATCCTAATTAAGTTGTATTACTTTATATAATTTGGTTTTAGGTGGTGCCCTGCATAGCTACAATTTATTTAATCTTTCTACTTGATGGTGACTAATTTGCCATTTTTCCAGTAAATCAAACATATCTGTGTCTAATTCACAGCGTAAATATAACGGCACTTCTGATACTGGATGCGATATGAGCATAGATTTACAGGTTAACGCTAATTGATGAAAGTGAAATTGTTGGCGTACGAACGAATTATGTTTACCATCTCCATGGGCGACATCACCAACAATCGGATGGTTGATGTGGGCGAGGTGTCTCCGAAGCTGATGTTTACGCCCCGTTTTAGGCGCAAGTTGCACCAATGAATATCGAGCCGATGCGTACTTGCTCACAGCAAAGGGTAACTCAAATTTATCTAGTCGCTTAAAAAGCGTGACTGCATGTTGCGCGGATTTGTCTTGTTTGACCATTTTATCCGATATTTTGTCGAGTTTTTCCTTGAGTGCATGATCTATTTTTCCTTCATCCGTAATATATCCTCGAACAATCGCTAGGTATGTCTTTTCAATTAATTGAGCTGCAAATTGTTCACCTAATTTTCTAGCGATATCAGCAGATAAGGCGAACACCATCACACCAGAAGTTGGCCTGTCTAATCTGTGAACAGGAAATACATGTTGACCAATTTGGTCCCGTAATAACTGCACCGCAAACTGTGTTTCATGTTTATCAAGCATACTGCGATGCACTAACAGCCCTGACGGTTTATTAATGGCGACCAAATATTCATCTTGATAAATAATAGAAAGTAGCATGTTATGAAATGGCAAAAATCAGATCAATTTGTTTAATCACTTGCAAATGTGCAGACTGATTATCCGCAGCACTAAAGCACTGTTCTGCCATAGGCAACAAATGCATATTCTCTGGCAATATACCTTGAGTATTTACAATTTCAGACATTTTTGGAATAAAAACAAACTGCAACCACTGCTCGAATGACATAGTATCTAAAGCGAAAGGTAGCTTACTTTGAAGGGCTTCAACTGATGGCGCAAAGCTCGACCATAACATCGCCTCACGTAGACTTTGTTCTAGTTTTATAATCAGAATTTCGACTTCTTTATGACTACGTGTCATGATCAACAACTACTTCCTATGGAAATGACAAATGCGTTTATTTTCTAAACAATTAATATCTAATAAGTGCCTAATGTACGTGATAATAACATGAGTCAGATCAATACTATCAGCGAATTTTTACTCCAAGCTGGCACCGATTATCGAGTTTTCGACATAGCTCGTGGTATCAGGCCGCTTGCATCTCAACTTTTTTTAGACATAGAAAGTGCTGCCGTGCCAGCTCCTTATCCTAGGCAGCAGCATGCTTGGTTTGGTATTGTCTTTTTTAATAAAAAAATGAGTAATGAGTGCTATATTTGGTTTGTGAAATTACCCCTAGATGAACAAGGATTGGTAATCGGCGCTGCAAGACAACAGTTTTTGCAGACAGTAATAGAAGCTTTAGGGCAAACCCTAGACAAGCAAAATAACACAAATAATCAGCTACCTGAAAACCCTTTTACCTTTGTTCCTAACCAGCAACAACTGGCTGACTTTAATAGTATTAGTCGGATTGAATTAGAAATGCCTCTATCCGAGTACTTAGGTTTAGCGGAGCGATATTTAACGGAGCCTGAACGCCACGACTGGCGAGCCGTTCCTCTGCAAGGCATATCCGACTTCACCGCGTCTTTGCCAAAACACAAGGGCAAACAACTGCTGTTAAAGCAATTTTCAACTCTAGCCCCAGACATGCAGTATGCATTGTGTGCATCCTTAGAGAATCATCAGATAGACGAAGATATTAGTACTTTGCTAATAAATTGGTATCAGCAAGATATAAAGGATGAAAAAAGGCTACACAGTGTGCTTCGAGGGCTGTGTCAAAGCCAAGCTAAGACACACGTTAGCTCGTTTATATCTTCAATACTCGATTCTGCAATTGGGCGAACGAGTGCCATACTCATGCTAATTGCAGCAAGACACTGGCAATATCTAAAAGAACCAACAACACTCACCATTTATGTCGAACTATTAGCTGTTTGCGAAGACGACGCATTTATTGGCTTGTATTCAGACTTAGTACAAATACCAGAAATAAGGGAAGCCATGTTAGGAGTTTTACGCTGGCCTGAAAAGAGCTCACAGCTCACTCAGGCTATTGGTCAGCTATTTGGTCAAAATACACCATGAACTTATTTGATTTAATCTTACTTATTGGTATATGTTTGCTGGCAGCGATGTTTTGGCGTTTTCGAGCAATTTCAGAAGCACTAAAAACCCAGTTGGATGCTTACTGTGAAAGACAACAGTTGCAGCTTATTAGTGCCGCAAGAGTAAAAACACGCATCGGAAGTTATCGAGGTAAACTTGATTTTCACAGTGACTTTGTTTTTGAGTTCTCGGGTAATGGCGAAGATAGCTGCCAAGGTCAAGTGAAGATGATTGGTCTAAAAGTACAAAGTATCGATACACCCGCTTATCGAGTTGAATGATTTTAGTGTGTGAAGGTCAGTACTATTGGGGTTGGAGGGAATATATGGAGGCAGAAATGAAAAAGGCGTGACCTGAAATATTTCAAGCCACGCCCTTAAAGAATTTTGAGGGTCCCTCTCTGCTGTCCGTTGCAAAATCTATCCTGAAAATGTCCGTATTACGCCCTTTCCCTCCAATCTCAATCATCCCGATGAGGCACTCATCCTGAGTGTGTCCTTTATCCATTTATCCCACTTGTCCAAATGGGGCACCTTTCTGGTGTATCCATATTCCTTTAACTTACTGCTCCTTTGCAAGTCTCACATCACTGTGTTCCTAGTCCATAAGCTTTACTTCCTTGCAAAGCACTCATCCTGAGTTCCTGTCCTTTATCTCGTATCTATTATCCTTTACGAGGCACCGTCCATTGTGATCCTATCCTTAAGCCTTACATCCTTGCAAAGCACTCATCCTGAGTTCCTGTCCTTTATCTCGTATCTATTATCCTTTACGAGGCACCTTCCATTGTGATCCTATCCTTAAGCCTTACATCCTTGCAAAGCACTCATCCTGAGTTCCTGTCCTTTTAATGCAACAGCCTTGTCGCATTTCCGTCGATCCTGAAGATGTCCAAATTCATCCTTGATGTCATCCTGACTCGTCGTGTTTCCTTGTGACAGGTATAATATAAAGGAATTAAAAGTGTTTGGGAGAGGGCAAGGCAAGAAAATAAAAAACATGTAATGAATAATAATGAGATGAAAATATTTATCCCTTATAAAACATAAGGTTAAAATTCATGTATATATAAGAACAACGGTAATTGACGACTTCACTTACATCTTTGTACGAAATCTCTTACACGCAGAGGGTGATTTGCTTACAGCCTATTTTATTGAGTTTCGCGAGACCGGAACATGAGATGCCCTTTAATATGGCCCACTTCTAGTTCTTCTACTAAATTGTAATTTCCGTCTTCAAAAAAAGATAAACATTTGGGCAATGTTACAAACATACTAATTCCTTCACTCTTTGGGTCTTCAAGCATAATACCTTCGATTGCGCTCATTAATACATGACCTAACCCATGATCTTGTTGATCCGGGTGTACACCAATTAAGGACAACGAGTGAAAGTACTCAGCAGGCACGCGTTCACGAACTTTGATTTCTTTATCAACCATTTGTTTAGTACCAAAATAGCCCGCAGTCAAAAGCATCTTCAACCGCCAATGCCAAAATCTGTTAGGTCCTAATTCCGCACCAGGACTCACTAAGCAAGCAACGGCAACTAGGCGATCACCATCAAACAAACCAACCATAGGCTGTTTAGCTAACCAAAAGGCGTTTAACTCTTCTCTTATAGCTGAACGTAGACGGGACTCATACCCCTCCTTATCGTATTGAAATATGTCGACAAATAACGGGTCGTCACGATAAGCAACATACAATATTGATGCGGCAATTTTTAAATCTTCAGCTGCTAAATAAACCGCTTTTATGTTATCCAAGTCTGCCAATTGTTCTTCTTGCAATTCCATCATGCTCACACCTATAATTTTATAAACACTCTACCCTATGGATGTTAGCTTGTTAATAGTTTGTTGCAGCTCAAGAAATTAATTCTTGAAAAACATATCTGTTCGCTAGAAAATAAAAATATAGTGAGTGGCTCACTGAACACATCAGTGAGCCACAATGACTAATCACTGATCGCGTCATAGGCGCTGTCGCCCCAACCTACCAGTGCACTATTTTTAAACACTAAAGGTGTACATTCGTTTTTTGTAGTAACTCCATCGCCATCGATACGTTGTGTTCGGTAATATAACACCTGATATGTATCATCTCCTTTTGAATGAAGTTCATTAAAATCTGCGATACCCATACGATTTAAAATGTCTTCATAACCGGTATTCTGTTGTAATCGTGAAATATATTTACGGTTTTGCTGCTCTTTATCTTGCCAGTCAGATTGATGACCATATTCGCCATCACCGTCGACAGAAATAACACACCCACTCAATCCTAGTGATAATCCCAATAATGCGGCCACTGCTAACTTGTTCATTGATAATTCCTTAATATTTTTATTTTGGGTAACTTGCCTATAAATGACTAAAGTAGTCAATTTGACATTGAGTATTCAATATTGGGGCCAATAAGCTAAGTTTATGTTTTCTATAAACATATAGCGATTACAACAACAAGTAGCTAAAATGAATTAGCGCTTTAGATAAATTTTTAGGAGTTTTGACCAACCAAATGAGTAATATCGACTACATTATCAATCTGTGTTTTGACATTTCTGAACAGGGTAAAACGCCTTCCATCGCCTTAATCAGGAATTTAGCTCAGCATCCTCTGCCCATTCCTGAAGTGGTGAAAGGTTTACAACAATGGAAGTCTACCCCTAACGGACGCCCAAAAATCCACAACAAACAAATTACTACTGCGTCATCAACCAACCAATCATTACAACAACGCGTCACCCAGTTGGAAGCTCAGGTAGCGATCATTATGCAACAGCTAAAGAAAGTGGCGGATTAAAATGCCAAGTAAAAAGAGCCTTTACGTCTTGGCAACAGATGGCTGTAAAGAATGAATGAAGTCTGCTAAATTTGCTGCTACCACTTCTTTTGGCAATAGACCGACTTGCTCAAGCATCACTTCGCCACTGGAGTTATCCACTGTTAGGATGAAATCATCTTCATCTGTTAACGCAACAAAAAGTGTTTCAGGCTGCTTCAACCTTCTTTTCATTAGTATGTGTCCAACTAAGTTTTGCTGTAATCGTTCAAAATCGTGCTGATTCCATGGCTGTAACAGTTGTAAATAACCTTTGCTTGTCTCAGCACTTAAATTATCGCTCCAATATGCAGAATAAAAGCTGATAACATCTTGATGGATCTTCATATCTAAAGCATTTTCTAAATCATTGAAGTTAATTACCCCAGAACGTTTAACAGGCTGCCAAGTAACACTATCACCGGTATTTCCTGAAGCTGTATAGCAGTCTGATGGCCACTCATTGTCATACTCGACCATTAATATTTCTGGATGTTTTTTAGCTGCAATCAAATACTTTTTGACAAATTCGCCTAACGCAGCGGTTACTTGTTCACTCATTAACATTCTCTTGTGACGTCACCATTTAGCCGGCTAATTTAACATCATTTTGAAAAAATGATATCTGAGGTTTTGACGAAAGCAGTCATGATGTAGAATAATTGCAATAAGAGTAGACAAACAATAAAGAGTGAATGTGAGCGAAAAAATTGATAAACACACTACGCTTGCTGGATTAAGTTTAGGCAAAGCGACTGAGTACAGAGAAATATACGCCCCAGACTTACTGCAAGCGGTTCCTAGAAGTATGAACAGAGTCGAACTTAATTTGACGACTGAACTGCCTTTTTCAGGAACTGATCGATGGAATGGCTACGAATTATCTTGGTTAAATTCCAAAGGTAAACCTCATGTTGCCATTATGCGCTGTGAAGTACCGGTCTCATCGCCAAATTTAATCGAGTCAAAGTCATTTAAATTGTATTTAAATAGTTTTAACCAAAGCCATTTTGACTGCATTGAATCTGTCGTCGAAACTTTAACAGCAGACTTATCTCAATGCGCGGGAGAAAAAGTTAAAGTAATGCTATTTAAACCAGCAGAATTCCCACAAATGCACATTTCTAGCTTCGATGCGTTGTCTATCGACGATCTAGATATTGAAGTAAAAGACTATCAGCTTGCCCCCTCTATTTTACATGCCGGCGGTGAACAGGTTGAAGAAAGTCTGACCAGTGATTTGCTTAAATCAAATTGTCTGATAACCAATCAACCTGATTGGGGCAGTGTTTTTATTCGTTATCAAGGCCAACAAATAAACCACGAAGGGTTATTGCGCTACCTTATATCGTTTAGACAACATAATGAATTTCATGAACAATGTGTGGAACGTATATTTTGTGACATTATGGCTCATTGTAAACCCAATAAGTTAAGCGTCTACGCCAGGTATACCCGACGTGGAGGCCTCGATATTAATCCGTTTAGGAGTAACTTCGAACAAATATATCCAGAAGTTAGACTGGCGAGACAATAAAGCGACCTATACTTTAGAAATAACTCAATAAATTCAGGTAATTATGCACAAAATTCAACTTAATCCTATGGGCGCAATGAGCCAACTGTCCCAGCTAGAAGTTAACTTACTTAGTGAATCTACAGATAAAGACTTACATAAATTGTTTCGAAACTGCTGTTTAGCTGTTTTGTATAGCGGTGCTGAAATAGATAATTCTGACAATATATTATCCCCACATCACGATTTTGCAGTCAACTTACTCAGCCGAGAGAGAGGCGTAAAAGTAGAGCTGGTTAACCCTCCCCCTCATGCATTTGTGGATGGCGAGTTAATAAAAGGGGTGCATGAACACATCTTTTCTGTGCTGCGTGATTTATTACACATGGGAGCGAAATATTCAGCCCAAGCTTTACGAGTAATACCTGATACTGATTACATTACACACAGTGTTTTTGATATGTTGCGCCACGCACAAACCATCAAAAACACTGCAGAATTAAATATGGTGGTTTGTTGGGGCGGACACTCAATCGGTACTGTTGAATACAAATATACAAAAGAAGTGGGCTATCAGCTCGGATTGAGACAACTCAATATTTGCACTGGCTGTGGCCCAGGAGCGATGAAAGGTCCAATGAAAGGTGCCACCATAGGCCATGCCAAACAACGTTATAAAAATGGCCGTTACTTAGGCTTAACCGAGCCAGGGATCATTGCCGCCGAACCACCTAATGCAATAGTAAATGAACTGGTAATAATGCCAGATATCGAAAAACGCTTAGAAGCTTTTATTCGCTTATCGCATGCGATTGTTATCTTTCCAGGAGGAGCAGGCACGGCAGAAGAATTGCTGTATCTAATTGGCATTATGTTAGATAACAAAAACAAAGAACAAGTATTACCTATCATTCTCACTGGACCAGAACAAAGTAAAGCTTACTTTGAATCCATCGATTATTTTATTGGTGAGGCTTTGGGGCCTGAAGCACAGAAGCTATATGAAATAGTAGTAGGCGATGCGGCAAAAGTGGCGCGAATAATCAAACAAAAACAAAGTCTAGTCAGAGACTATCGCAAACAAACTGGCGATTCATATGATTTTAATTGGTCCCTAAAAATAGCGGCCGAATTTCAGAGCCCTTTTATTCCGAATCATAGCAGCATGGCAGAGCTAAATTTACACTTTGACCAACCTAAAACTGAACTTGCAGCAGCATTAAGACAAGTATTCTCTGGAATAGTCGCGGGGAATGTAAAGCTAGACGGTGTGGCTTTGATAAAAGAACACGGCCCTTTTCAACTAAAAGGCGATCCAAAATTAATGCAAATGATGGACGCTTTGTTAGAGTCTTTTGTTGAACAACAAAGAATGAAACTTCCTGGAAGCAAATATGTGCCCTGCTATCAAATCACTGAATAGTGAAACCATGAAACTTAGTCCGTTAGAACAACGTCGATTACCGAATAAATCTAGCTAATAAATAACTAGATCCTAGTATGATAAATATTCTACGCTAGATTAACGAAAATATAGGTTTAACTCGCTGCAATCAATCAACTATTTTTGTATGATTAGATTGGGTAAACATTAGAAAGAAGCACATGAACAAAAAACTAGTTAAAAGAATAGGTATTGGTGTTGGTTTGTACGCTGCTTTTGTTATGGCGGTCATTACATTTTACCCAGATACCCCCCAAGATATGGACTGGAAAGACCGCGAAGAATACAATAAAATTCAGATATCTAAGCTAGAATTGGGACTCCAGAAAAAACAGGTAATAGAGTTGTTAGGTAGCCCAGATATAACCGAAGCTAAACGCAACGATGATAAAGAACTGCAAGTGATGTTTTATCGTACTCAGCACAGACAAGCTGATGGTATTACCACAGAAGACGAATGCACCGCACTACTTTTTGAGAACAACGAGCTTATTGCTTGGGGCGATAGTGCCTATCAATCCTATGTTGATGGTTAAATAAAGTTTCTATGCCATCAGAAATAGTTAAGCAACACTATATTGCTCTGGCAAAGTTACTCAAAATTTACCGCACTGCACCTTTAGACAGAGATTTACTTAAAGCGTCACAGCACTTTTGCAAAAGCTTATATGACGCAGCCAAGACTTATCCCGACCTCATCTTTGCTCAACCACAGTTGTATAAACCACAACTACCATTTATTGTTAACCTTGCTTTCAATTCAGCTGTATTTACGTGTTTATTAGCGGTAAGAAACAAGTTTGATCCGTCGGTTACGATTCAATTAATGTGTGGCTCGTTGAGTATTTATGCATTAGAACAAGCATCCATAGAAAAACACTATCAAACCGTTGAAGAAAATGAAAAGTCGCAGACCACAAGTGTCGGACAAATAAATCCTAAATTTGCGCAGCTATTAAAAAATAACCACCAGCATATCTGGCTTTGTAATTATCTACTTTGTACCCATATCCACTTAACTCGTTATCCTCGCGTCAATATGACTAGCCCTGTCACAAACTTAACTTATATGGCGAACAGATTAACGTTGTTATGTACCCCCAACAAACATCAACAAGCGATTAGTTTTGCAAACGCTATCAAACACTTAAGTATCAAGTGTGGTCAGAGATGGTATACGTTGCTGACACCATTACTACAATACCCAAGCGTATTGCCAATGGGCAGTTATATTCGATTACAAGATGGCTCTATCCATATAGTGTTATCGCTAAGAAATGAAGGCTTAGTCACCAAACCCTTACCGACCAAACAAGCTGTTGTGCTGCCAGCAGATCAAACAAATATTCAGCTCACACTAACACAGCAAGTAATACAAAATTATCCGTGTCAGCAACTCAATGGTTTTACTCGACTCAACCAATGGTGGGGCGCTGACTTGATGGATTATATTTCCATCAAAAGTAGCCATGAACCAATTACGGCTTTTGCTCCGGTACTGCGAATGCAGGTTGCCCCTGCATCTTTATTGGTTATTCAAGACCAACTCAGTCACATCAAAACTGATATGGCGCTGATGGTTAAAGCAATAGAAAAAGACCCCTCTTATGCTCATCAACTGCAAATTTCAGCCTCTGCTAGTAACCGAAATAAGCAACCAGTGCAAAGCATTCAACATGCTTTAGCTATGCTTGGTTTTGAACGAGCTAAGAGCATTTTATTACAGCAATCTTTGCTGTTGCGTCTTAACCAACACTACTTTCCTCTACAAAAGGTATTACTAACTTTTAGTCAGTTTTTTGTATTTATAGTAAGTGAATTAGCAGCCAGAACTAAACTACTATCCCCAGAATTAGCCAGCACAATAGCTTACTTTTTAGTGTCTAGGCTATTTACCCTACCCAGTATTCGTACTATGAACCACTGGGAATCATCTACCCTTCCTGCTTTTAAAGTGGCAAGTCTGGTTAAACTAAAAGCAACCGAAAACATCAAAAACGACGCACTCGCACTGGCTAATGCATGGCAACAAAACAAACAAATATTAGACACATTACAGCACTACGATTTAGTCATGCAGAAGCAAGAAAATAAAGGCAACCTCCGCCAGCTTAGTTTTCTATTTGGGCTAAGTCTAACCCTTGCCAAAGAGTATTACTTTACAAAGACGACACGTTGTAATGAAACAACATCCTACGTCAATGAAGGGTTAATTGAACTAGGTATGAGCCAAGCAGAATTAACCGACATGATGACTCACATAGTCACAACAAAAAATATTTTCTGTGAGCTAATATAAATGCCTAAGATTACATTCGTTTTTTAATCTTTTGGATCCGCTGCTAATTTCTTTACGAACTTAGCAGCCTCTACTATGCTTGGTCTGATGTAATAGCATCAACATGGAATCAACAATAGGGAATTTATCTATGAAAAAACTCATCTGTATATTATTACTTTCCGGCGTATCTTTGACTACTTCAGTCAATTTAGCGATGGCTGATACGGCAAAAAGTGAAATTAGTCAAAAACATATG
>Ga0307488_10000249_pt1 | contig 42617 bp, 32 predicted proteins | sample SB02metaG_FD_202248 | JGI IMG/M metagenome (GOLD analysis project Ga0307488, IMG submission 202248) | Sea-ice brine microbial communities from Beaufort Sea near Barrow, Alaska, United States - SB 0.2 | ecosystem: Environmental > Aquatic > Marine > Coastal | place: USA: Alaska | collected... | reverse complement strand
TGATGACGCTGCCAAACCAAAGGCCAACGCTACCGTCCCTGCGGCAAATCCAGGCGGATTTAAACCAAGGTAACCCGAGACTAAAATGGCAAGTGTCATCACAATTCGACCAGAAAGTAACTCATTTTTCTCAGACAAGTTGGGTGTGAATACCCCTTTCATTAAATCATGGGAAATGGATGACGATATAGCGAGCAGTAAACCTGCAGCTGTTGACAATGCAGCCGCTAAACCACCGGCAGCCACTAATGCAATTACCCAGTTAGGTAAGTTAGCAATAGCAGGGTTCGCTAGTACCATAATGTCATTGTCAACTTTCACCATTTCATTGGTTGCTTTGTCTGCGGAATATTGAATTTTACCGTCACCATTTTTATCTTCAAATGCTAATAAACCTGTTTTTTCCCAGTCTTTAAACCACTGAGGACGCTCTGCATACTCTAAATGTTGACCGGCAGTGGGTTCGATTGTACTCATCAAATTAAGACGTGCCATTGCGCCAACAGCTGGAGCAACCGTATATAATAACGAGATGAAAACTAATGCATAACCTGCTGAAGAACGGGCATCTTTTGCAGAAGGAACCGTAAAGAAGCGCATGATAACGTGGGGTAAACCAGCCGTACCAATCATTAGCGACATGGTATAGGCGAACATATCTAATGAGCCATTCATGTTATCCGTGGTGTATTCTTTAAAGCCTAATTCAGTCACAACTAAGTCCAACTTATCAAGTAAGTAAACACCACTACCATCAGCCAGCGTCGAACCTAAACCAAGTTGTGGAATGGGATTACCGGTTAATTGAAAAGAGATGAAAACGGCAGGAATGGTATAGGCAAAGATCATCACAACGTATTGCGCTATTTGCGTATAAGTAATGCCCTTCATACCACCTAGTACAGCGTAGAACCAAACAACGGCCATACCGATAGCCAAGCCTAAACCGTAGTCAACTTCTAAGAAACGAGAAAATGCCACCCCTACGCCTTTCATTTGACCGATGATATAGGTTAATGATGCGATGATTAAACAAACAACGGCTACTATTCGAGCCGTTTTTGAGTAATAACGATCAGCAATAAATTCAGGCACGGTGAACTTACCGTGTTTACGCATATAGGGTGCTAGCAACATGGCTAATAAGACATAACCACCTGTCCAACCCATTAAAAATACAGAGCCGCCATATCCTAAAAAGGCAATTAAACCAGCCATTGAAATGAATGACGCTGCACTCATCCAATCGGCACCAATTGCCATGCCGTTTTGGATGGGGGTTATGCTGGCGCCTGCAACATAAAAGTCACTGGTTGAAGCGGCGCGAGCCCACCATGCTATAACAAAATATAGGGTGAAAGTGCCAAAGACCGCGATGTAGGTATACAGCTTTAACTCATCCATTATGGTCCATCCTCAGACTCGTATTTTTTATCAAGTTTGTTCATTTGATGGCTATACCAAAAAATTAGCCCAACAAAAGTGTAAATTGAACCCTGCTGAGCAAACCAGAATCCGAGCTTATAGCCACCGAGACGGAATTCGTTAAGTGGTTCTACTAATAACAAGCCAAAGCCAAATGATACGATAAACCAAATGACCAGACATATTGCTATTAAGCGCAGGTTTTCCTGCCAATATGTTGTCTTCTTTTCCACATTATTCTCCAAGCACTGCATGCTATTTTATTTATTACATACACTGTGTTTTGTTGTGATAACTCTTTTTTTCGAGAAAAGTTTGAATATAGACGTGCCGTTAAGTATTTCCGCAACAAACTTGAAGATAACTTATAACAATTCATATACAACTTTGACTGTCTACAACACTAGCAAGTTTTTTTTTAATCAGATATACCACCTTGGTCTTATATCAACATTTACTCGTTGACTTAGTGCTTAAGTCATCCCAAATTAGCTATGTAAAATCAAGAAATACTCTTGAATGTATTTTTAAGTTTTTTTGAGAAAACTAACAAAAGGTCCTGATATGGACAATTAACTAGCAGAAGTCAGCGCTTTTGTAGCCAGCATTCCACCCTTCGATTTATTACCTGACACCATACTTGATAAGCTAAAAAGAGAGCATTTAAAAGATGCGTTTAAAGTCATTAAATCAATGCAAAATTATCGCCAATAAGCTGTTCTTTAGTGCGTTACCTAGTTTCTTAATAGTTTATTCGGTTGCGAAGCGCGCAGAAAACGGTCTTTAAAAAAGTGCCTGGGGCCCTCCATGATTTTTTATCTATGCCGTTTCCTAGCGAGGCAACATCTTTATCATAGCTACCTATTCTGTCTGTAGACTTTGAAACATGGGGGTTAAATGCGATGACTTACCATCAAAAGTCTCAAGGAAAATCTTTACGGGTTGTCGTCGAGGCGTTATTAAAAGCATTAGCAGGGAAGTTGATGTTGGTACATTTTGCCCGAATTGAGAAGCAATCTCTAAGGCAAGTTTGTCTAGAATTATATGGCGTGTCTCCCCCTTTGATGATCTTGGATACCTTTGTGATGGCGAAACGTAAGCTTGATCGAAGTGACATTGCTTACGACCCTCAAGAATTGAGATTGTCTGCTTTACGGCACAAGCATAATTTACCGAATTACTTTGCTCATAATGCACTTAACGATGCGATTGCTACTGCTGAATTACTTCTGGTACAGCAAAAAATAGGCGCAACAAAACTAAAGAATTTATTGTAAATAAGCTGATATCCATCAAGCTAGGATAGTTTACATTTAGCTACGGTAACTCACTTATACGCCCAAATTTACTGCTTGGGTAAGCAGGACAGGTTAAGCATAAAGCATTAGCTCAGACCAAAGTATTTAACCGCTTTACGCTAGGTGCGTAAATTTCATCTCACTGCGAGGCATTTTTTGGCATCGCTCTATTTGCTATCCTATTAGTCCACAGCGCTCCCAACATGGCGAGTATAAAGCCGGGAATGGCAATTAATTTGGGTACTTCATCTGCAACAACCCAAGCAATGAGTGCACCCACACCAGGTACCATAAACATAATCGAAGCCACTTTTGCTATAGATCCTTGCCTAACCATGGTGAACATTAACAATATGCCTACAATCGAGTTGCCGAAGACTAAAAAGGCGATGGCTCCCCAAAAAGGCATAGCGTTTTCAAAAACCAGTCCTTCAAACACCAATGCAAATGGAATAGAAATAACCGATGCAAACGCATATTGTACCCACGTCGCCACAATGGGATGTACACCTATCTTGCGTTGTTTTTCAATTACCTGACCAATGGATAACGAGACGACTGCAGTGAAACCTAGGATTGCGCCTAATAAGTACCCCTCGTTTCCTTGCATATTAACCCCCACAATCATTGCTGCACCTAGCAGTCCTAAGGTTAAGCTAGCCCATATATTCCAAGCTGGTATTTTTCTAGCCAATAACGCGCTAGCTATTATCACTAACACTGGTTGTGAAGCAGCAAACAACGCCATAATACTGGCACTTGCGCCTAACTTCATTCCTACATAAATGCTCCCAAAATGTCCTATGTGTAAAAATAAACCGGTTCCAATAAGAGCGTAAGACTTTCGAAAGTTAGGAATAGGTAAGCGCCACAAAATAACCAAAGGAGTCAGCGCTAAAAAAGCTCCTACAAAACGAAATGCGAGTAAATTTAAAGGTTGGGTATAAACCAACGCTAATTTTGCCATTGCATAACCAGCGCTCCAGACGAGCAAAAAAATAAGGGGATAGAAGGGTTTTAAGGTAGAAAGCACGGGCATTGCTTCATTAAATATGAATAGGGTGATGCTACCATGCAAATAAATATGGTCACATAGGACTGGAGTCTTATATCACCCATTAAATCTTTACAGTACTGTTGAGTAAAGTAGAGACACAAGGCGCAGTTTGTTAAATTATTACCTGCAATATTTTACTTAAGTATACTGTTATGTCTTACTACAAAGTATGCACCCAATCGGCAGTTTGCTAAATCGTTATTTACATAATTTACGAAGGTATATCTTTATGTCTTACGCAACAGAATATCAAGCCTCAATTGACTCACCCGCAATATTTTGGGGCGATAAGGCCAAACAATTGCCTTGGTTTAAAGCGCCGGAAAAAATATTGTCTATTGACGAAAATGGGTTTCAACGATGGTTTGCTGATGGAGAGATGAATACCTGCTATATGGCCTTAGATCATCATGTTGTAAAGGGTCGTGGCGAGCAAGTCGCACTCATTTATGACTCACCTGTTACCGCAACAAAAAGGCAATTTAGTTACCGCGAGTTACTTGAAAAAGTGTCTCGTTTTGCAGGCTTATTGCAAGCCAACGGCGTGGGTAAGGGAGACAGAGTGGTTATTTACATGCCCATGATTAGCGAAGCCGTCATTGCGATGCTGGCGGCCGCTCGGATCGGTGCCGTGCATTCGGTGGTGTTTGGTGGCTTTTCTGCTCACGAACTTGCTGTGCGTATTGATGATGCGCAACCGAAACTATTGATAACGGCATCATGTGGGGTCGAGGTTAACCGTATTATTGAATACAAACCTATGATTGATGAGGCTATTGAACTTGCGGCTTTTAAGCCGGCGCGGGTTATCTTGTTGCAACGTCAACAGTGCATTGCGAACATGCAACACGGCCGCGACATTGATTGGGCTGATGCCGTGGGTTCAGCGCAACTTGCCGATTGTGTTAGCGTAGGCGGAAGCGATCCGCTTTATATCCTCTATACTTCAGGAACAACAGGTAAGCCTAAGGGGGTTGTTCGTGATAATGGCGGGCATGCTGTAGCCTTAAAATACTCAATGTCGGCAGTCTACAATATGCAGCCGAGAGATGTGTTTTGGGCGGCGTCAGATATTGGTTGGGTAGTGGGGCATTCTTATATTGTGTATGCGCCACTATTACATGGGTGCACTACTATAGTGTATGAAGGTAAGCCAGTAAAAACTCCTGATGCCAGCGCATTTTGGCGAGTGATTGAAGAGTATGCAGTCAAAGCTGTTTTTGCTGCTCCCACCGCCTTTAGAGCTATTCGCAAAGAAGATCCTGAAGCTAAATTACTGGCTAAGTACGACTTATCCTGCTTAGAAAGTGTGTTTATGGCTGGCGAGCGACTAGACCCACCCACCTATGAATGGACCAAGCAAATAACCGGTAAACCGGTCATCGACCACTGGTGGCAAACAGAAACAGGCTGGGCCATTGCTGCAAACTTAATCGGGATTGAAAGGCTACCAACAAAACCTGGTTCAGCGACCAAACCGGTACCTGGTTTTAATATACAAATACTCGATGTAAATGGTCAGCCACTCCCACCGAATACCCAAGGAGCGATTGCGATTAAATTACCTTTACCTCCTAGTTGCCTTAGCACCATTTGGGGCGATTTTGATCGCTTTGATTCGGGCTATCTAAGCGAATATCCTGGATATTATTGCTCAGGCGATGGTGGCTACATCGACGAAGACGGCTATTTGTTTGTAATGGGTCGAACCGACGACGTTATTAATGTTGCTGGGCATCGCTTATCAACAGGTGAAATGGAAGAGATTCTCGCTGCCCATGACGCTGTAGCAGAATGCACCGTTATCGGTGTTTACGATAATATCAAAGGCCAAGTGCCCGTAGGGCTAACCCTATTAAAAGACGGTGTGAATATAAGTGAGGCAGACTTACAAGCTGAGTTAGTCGCTATGGTTCGAAAAAAAATAGGTGCCGTTGCCTGTTTTAAGCAAACACTCATTGTTGAGCGTTTGCCTAAAACCCGATCAGGGAAAATACTGCGTAAATTGTTACGCCAGATAGCAGAAAATCAAGAGTTTGTTATCCCTTCCACTATCGATGATCCTGTAAGTATTGACGAAATTAAGGCGATTATGCAAAACAATGGATTGGTAAAACCAATAGCGCAAGCGTGAAGTTAGTGCATTAACTTTATTGATTAGATGGGTTGTATAAATTAGATATAAGTTAACCATTTTCAAATTTTAAAGCGGCTAACTTTACTAACCTACTCAGTTTAATGAGGACTGATTATTAGGTATGAAAGTTAGCAATGTAAGCAGCGGGGTGGCCGCATACATTGCTTTGCTTGTGAGGGCTGTTTTCAACAACTAAGATGAACAACTGTAATACGACGTTCCACCCAGTTCAAAAAACTCAAATGGCTTTAGCTTGTAGTATTTATCCTCAATTTCCTTCGACTGCTCGGCGTATGGCTGCGTCATGATTGCTTGCAACTCTCTTACTAGCGCGTAGTTTCCAGCAGTCGCTTGCTGATACGCAGGCACTACAAACCATTCTCTCAAGATATATTTTGGATTGACGAGTTTCATCTGCCTAGAGATTTCATCGTCACAGCGCGGCGCAGCATCATTATCGCTGGCGATGAGCGACTTCCATTTTGCAAGCCATTCTGACCAGCGTTGGTCCATGTCTTCTGAGTCCTTATAGAAGCTTTTTTTAAGGAGGGCAATGTTATCAGGCAGCATTGAGAGCTCGCGGAAAAAGATAGTGTAATCGACTGGCGTTTGCGCCATCAGAGATTCGAGCTCACTAAACAATGCCTTGTTAAAAGTGCTAAGGCCAAGTTTTCCGGCCCACATCTTTTCCATTTGAGCTTGCATCACGTTTGAAAAGCCACTTTGGATATCATCAAGCTGTTGTAGATAGTCTTGTTGCAGCGAGTTCTGTTGCGAAGGTTCGTGTTGCAAAGTGGCCTGATGTGAGGTCAGCAAAGGCCGCAATGCGTTACAAAAGCTTTTGAAGTTTTGTTGTGCTGCCACTGGCTGGTTCATAAACGAGAAATGATGGCCACCACCAGTCCATGATTGGAAGTGCGGGTCATACACATCGCAAAAACCATAAGGACCGTAATCAAGTGTGAATCCACCTACTGAGCAATTGTCGCTGTTAAAATTACCCTGGCAAAAGCCGACGCGGATCCAGTTTGCCACAAGCGATGTAAGTCGGTTGCGAAACTCACGCGCCATCATCAACACTTTTTCGGCGGTGGATAATTGATTGTCGATGACATCAGCATACTCACGTTCGATCGCGTGCAATACGATTTTCTCTAACTCCTGCATCGCTTTTGGGTGTTCACTTTTGCGGGCACGACGACCGAAGAGCTCAAGCTGACCTACTCGGATGAAAGACGGTGCAACACGGGTCGAGATGGCGACTGGCTCTGATATAAGCATGTCGGGATCCTTGGAGCGCGAGCCCTCAGAGTACCAAGGTCGTTTAACCTTTTCCGACTTGGAAACATACAAACTCAAAGACCGTGATGTGGGCACCCCAAGCGAATGCATATGATCCTGTACAAGAAACTCTCGGATACTCGACCGCAAGACAGCGCGACCGTCCGCGCCGCGGCAATAGGGTGTGCGTCCACCACCTTTAAGCTGCATTTCCCAGCGTCGGTCTTGGATGACGGCCTCAAGCACTGAAACGGCGCGACCATCTCCATATCCGTTGCCGGTTTGGAACGGGCACTGCTGCACATATTCGGCACCATATATGGAAAGAGCGTACCCAGTCGCCCAACCGACTTTGCGCATCGGCTTTGGCAAATGGGATATATCACCTGAAAACATTCTAATAAAGTCGGCTGATGTTGCCATACTGTCAGCGAAGCCTAGTTCGCAAAAAAAATGTTTGCTGTGGGCTATATACTCAGGGTCTTTGATTGGAGTGGGAGTGACGGGCACATAATGACCCGTGAAAACTTGTCGCGGCAAGAAGTCGATCCCATTTGCCTTAGCATCAGGGTCGCAATTAAGCGTGTCCAGTAGCGAATAATCTGCCAACTCTGCTAGATCGTCAAGGGTTACGATTGAAGGAGATGTTACCTTGGACAGTTGATTAGTCATAAAAATACTCCACGCCAATGGCGTTATAAATACTGCGCAGCTGCGGAAAAACCACACAACCGCAACTGATAATTATTTGTATGCAAAACATAAACGTATCTGTTTTGACCTGATGTAAAAATTTTTTCTGTATGTGCATTTGCTATTTACCCCCAATTATTTGATGGATGATTATGAACAGCACGTAAACTTAGAAACGCATGCTATCACCGATTGCCAATTAATAAATTAGGGGCAGAACAAATTAAATGTCTTCAATAGAATTTATGGAGTCATTAATGTTGTTTGCAACCAATGACCTTTTAGTTGATTAAAATTTCGTATCGAAAATCTTAGGTTCAAGCAGTTTTGAGCAAAAGTGAGTGTGAAAATTATTTGAAATCACTACAAATAACGTTAAATTTTATATTTATGCACAGATTAAATTAAATTTCTACAGTGAGGCACCAACGTGAAGTTAAGTGTCTCGGTGTTGTTCCAGAATTGGCAAGACCCATAATGGTTTTTTGAGGTGAAGCAATATTTCACCTTCAATTAAAATATTCACTACTAAGGTTCATTAATTATGATGCAGCGTTGACCTGCTTCGCCTGAGTTGCGCTTTTGATCATGACAGACCCTTAACCCTGTGCTCTTTCAATTATGTTTTTTTTGAGCTGTTAAGGCTCTTTCATTTCTCGCATGTGCTTGACCATCAAAATGGTTGGCATGTGGCAACGGGCCTCGGGTCAAATTAGGGTAGGGAATAGGAACAGGATTAATTAGAGGAGGAACACCGCATACATCAGAAAATATACTATTAAAGAGCATAACATTTGTATTACTCAACACAATTAATCCTAGATGAGTTGTATATGAAATATGGGTTAACAAACCACATCAATGCAATAGGGTTTATCTAACAGTGATTTGGATTATTGCAAATTAATGTTTGTTATCATACTGCGATTTACCGGTAATTTAAGCCAAACCCACAGGGAAAAAGTGGTTGGTAGCTTTTATCATTTTTATCATTTTTATCACTTTCATACATTTTTGGTTGTGAAAGTTGAGGCCAGCTATGGGACAACTTTCCTTGAAAATTGAAGTCTCCAAACAATACTTCAGCAACCCCTTGCCCCTCTGAACCAGGTAACCAAGCGGTAATAAAAGCCTCTGAATGAGCTAGCTCTTGGTCCACAATTAATGGTCTGCCAGAGATTATGATCGTCACTACTGGAATGCCTTTGCTACTGATGTTTTTGATGGTTTGTAAATCTTCAGGGTAAAGTTTACTTAACTCAATGAAGTGTCCATAAGCCTTTAATAGTTTAACTTGGCCATGAATATTTGAGCCGATGTCGGTGATTTTTTTATCATCGTCTCTTATATCTCCCATGCCTTCTGAATAAGGTGATTCTCCTATAACGACTATTGCCACATCATGCTGCTGTGGATCTGCATCTAAACCTGCGCCGTTTTCACTTAACTGTGCGTGCTCTGCTATGTCGTTTATTCCTTGCCAAATTGAGGTGCCACCTTCAATTTGTTCATTGCCCGACACGCCCTGCCAAGTAATAGTAAACCCACCACATTGATGGCCTATATTATTAGCACTTTTACCCGCGACCAATATTCTAGACGATTTTGATAAGGGTAAAATATTACGTTCATTTTTGAGTAGAACTAATGATTTCCTTACGGCCTCTAGGGCGACAAGTCGATGTGCAATACTGCCAAATGAATCATGATTAGACCATTTGCGATCTCTAGGCCTGGGCCTTTCAAAGAGGCCAAGAGCAAGCTTAGCCGTTAATATTCTGCTTACCGCATCGTCGATACGATCAATAGACACAGTGCCCAATTCAACATGGCTGAGTAAATGCTCAATAAACATTGGCCAATTTCTTGGCACCATAAACATATCAATACCAGCGTTAACACCTTTAGACACGCCTAAATAAAAGTCGTCAGCCAAATAATCTATACCCTGCATATCTGATATAACAATACCGTTAAAGCCCATTTGTTCTTTTAACGTGTCGACTAATAAAAATTTGTGGGCATGACACTTATCACCGTTCCAACTGCTAAATGACACCATTACACTTAATACCCCAGCTTTGATTGCTGTTTGGAAAGGCGGCATGTGTAAAGCTTGTAGCTCCTTAAAACTTAATATGGTGTCGCCGTGATCAATACCATGGTGAGCACCGCCGTCACCAATCCAGTGCTTAGCACAGGCCATGACAGCGTTTTCAGATAACTGCCCTTGCAAACCTTCAACCATTTTTGCTGCATATTGGCTGGTGATCGCGGGCATTTCAGAGAAGCTTTCGTAACATCTGCCCCAGTGATAGTCTCGAGCCATGGCTAAGTTAGGCGCAAACGTCCAGTCAACACCTGTGGCCAGTACCTCTTTTGCTGTTACTTGGGCTATTTTTTCTATCAGCTGGGTATCATTAGCGGCACCTAAACCAATATTATGTGGGAATACAGTGGCACCATTTACATTGTTGTTACCATGCACTGCATCTAGCCCGTAGATAATGGGAATGCCTAAATGGCTCTGGTCTTTTTCGGTTGATGCCATCCAATAGGCGTCATTCATTTCTACCCAATCTTGCAGTTGGTTGTTACCAGGGCAAGAGCCAGCACTGCTTAATATGGAACCAATATGATATTTTTTCGCTTGCTCTGGTGAACAGGTTGTACGTTCAGCCTGGGTCATTTGACCCACCTTTTGTTGAAGTGTCATGCTACTCAATAAAGCCATGACTCTATTTTTGAGTGCTGTGTCTTTTGGGTTTTTAATCATCAATTATCTCGAACTCATCCTTCAGCCCAGTTTGTGAACAAGCCCCTAACCAAAGGTGAAATTGTCCAGTCTCTGTTTTAAGCTGCATATTTCTGTCATAAAACGCCAGTTTACCGGTACTCAATTCAAATGTGACCCATTCACTGTTGCCAGCAGCCAGCTTTACACGCTTAAAATCTTTTAATTCTTTGACTGGGCGGGTCACACTGCCCACTAGATCGCGAATATATAACTGTGCTATTTCTTCGCCGTCAGTATCGCCGATGTTAGTCAACAACACACGAACCACTAATGTCTCGCCTAGCTTTAACGTTTTGTGGCTAAGCTCAAGGTTTTGATAACTAAATTGAGTATAAGAAAGGCCAAAACCAAATGGAAATAAGGGACTAAAGTGAGTGTCTAAATGAGTGGCGGCCATACCAAGTGAGGTTTGCGGTGAATGCACAGGTATATCATCCATATGCACAAACCCCTTTTCTGTTGCAGGCTTGCCAGAATGTTTTTGTGCGTAGTAAATTGGCACTTGTCCTACTTTTCTGGGGAAAGTAACGGGCAACTTACCTGAGGGGCAGGCTTTACCAAATAATAAATCTGCGATGGCGGGTCCGCCCATTGTACCTGGATGCCAAGCAAACAAAACTGCTGCCACTTTAGGCAAAACGGTTTCTATTGTTAAGGGTCTACCCGCCATGATAACTAACACAATGGGTGTGCTGGTTTGTGCAATCGCGTCGATTAACTGCTCTTGGCAACCGGGTAAACCAATTTCAGCCCGGCAATGGGCCTCGCCTGATAAGATAGACTCTTCACCTAAAATTAATATGGCTAAATCTGCAGCGGAAGCCGATTCAACTGCCTGTTTAAAGTCGGCCTGATCATGACTGCGAGATGTTTGCATCGCCTTAACATAATGAATATTGGCCTGACCTGACAATTCTTGTGTAATAGCGGTTAAACAAGTTTGACTATGCTGGGAGTCACCATCAAATATCCAGGTGCCCAGTTGCTCATAAGGATCATCCGCTAATGGCCCTATAATAGCGACTGAGTGCAATGATTCAGCTGATAGTGGCAGTATGTTTTTATCATTTTTAAGTAATACACAACTTTTGATTGCAGCATCTTTGGCTGTCTGTAAATGTTGCGAGTTGAGAGGTTTGGGTAGCAAGCTTGCATCAGTGTAAGGAGAGTCAAATAAGCCTAACTGCCACTTAAGCTGTAGTATTTTTTTGACTGCAGTATTAATTTGTTGCATGTCTATGCGGCCTTCTGCCACTAAGTCAGGCAAATGCTCAAGATATGTGGTGCTGACCATTTCCATATCAATTCCAGCATCTGCGGCTTCGTAGGCTGCGCCTTTGTTGTCTTTGCTGAAGCCATGAGTGGTCAGCTGTTGAATCGATTCCCAATCGCTGACCACAAACCCTTTGTAATCCCACTCTTCTCGCAATATGTCAGTCATTAACCACTTATTGCCTGAGGCAGGCACACCATTTAGATCGCTAAAGGCTGACATAAACGTGGCGACACCCGCATCGGCAGCTGCTTTAAAAGGCGGCAGATAGACATTGCGCAGTTCATTTTCTGGAATATTGGTGGTGCTGTAATCACGACCACTTTCACCCGCACCGTATCCTGCGAAATGTTTAGCACAGGCCGCAATGCTTCCAATTTTGTGTAACTCCTGACCTTGGAAACCTTGCAACATGGCAACGCCTAAAACTGAACATAAATAAGGGTCTTCACCTAAACTTTCTGCAATTCTCCCCCAACGAGGATCTCGGCTGATATCGATCATTGGTGCAAAGGTCCAATTGACCCCTGTGGTAGCTGCCTCTAGTGCACTAATATGAGCACATTGTTTGACTGTTTCAGCACACCAACTTGCGGCTTGTCCCAACGGTATTGGAAATATGGTGTTAAAACCATGGATCACATCACGACCAATTAGAAGGGGAATGCCTAATCTACTTTCTTCCACTGCAAGACGTTGCAACTCATTCACCGTGTGCAGTCTGACTTCATTTAGCACTGAGCCTACCCGACCTTGTCGAATCGAATTAGCAAGGTGTTCAGATATATGTTCTGTGTGACCAAAAAACTGACTCATTTGGCCAATCTTTTCTTCCATTGTCATGCGATCTAATATGCTGACTAACATATCGGGTCCTGCGGTGCGCGAGTGGAGCTTACTTGATGCTCCGATTGAAAAAGTTGATGACATTAAAGACCCGTGACAACGCGTTGCTGCCAAAGATGTGGCTGAGTTGTGTGTTGTTAACAAAATATTTACTTATACTCTTAACAATATTTCACTGTGGGATTTACACAATCTAAACACGCTAAGATGGACTTGATATGAGATAGGTTGGATAGAGGATTTAGCCGTAAAAAACAATATTGTTCAATCTGTTGCTGTTATGTAAATAAAACCGCTTTAACTTGTTAAGTTTACCCTCTTGTCGTTTTAGTATTGTTGATTACTATATTCTGTGTAGTGTCGCCGTTAATCAAGTCGTGTGTCAAGATCCACTGGGTTATATACCCTGTAATTATCTTTTTCATCCGACCTAACCCAGTGATGGAAAAACGTATATGAGCGCCCAGCAACATTTCGAAACAGCACCCGAAGACAAAATATCACTTTCCAAAAAACTTATTTATGGCCTAGGCGCATTTGTTAACAATATTTTAGCTGCCGCAATAGGCGGTATGGTTATCGTGCTTAATTTAGGCTTGGGCATGAACCCGGCCTTAGTTGGTTTACTCAGCGCTTTACCCCGCCTGACCGATGCGATTACCGATCCGCTGATGGGTTACATTTCAGACCAAACCAAGTCGAAGTGGGGCCGGCGTAGACCTTATATTTTTTGTGGTGCAATAGCCGTAGGTATAATTTATGCCTTAATGTGGCAACTACCTCTAGGACAAAGTGAAAATTTTTATTTTTGGTTTTTTCTTGCCGGTTCATTTGTTTTCTACCTTGCTTATACTGTTTTTGCCACTCCGTGGGTGGCGTTAGGTTATGAATTAACACCAGATTATCACGAGCGTACTCGCCTTATGGCCGTACAAAACTCTATGGGGTACGTGGCTTATCTCATTTCACCTTGGTTTTTGTGGTTTATGCAAAGCGATGTGTTATTCGACGATATGGTGGAAGGTGCCAGTTGGCTGGCCATTATTATCGGTGCGGCTGTAATCGTTATTGGCGTTATACCTGCCATCTTCTTGAAAGAACGTTTTAATAAGGCCAATACTAAAGAACGTTCTGTTGCTGCAACTACAGAAAAACCTCTGAAAATAAACAATGTTGAAGAATTTCCTACCGGTATTAAAGGCTTTTTGCGTGGATTTGTTATTACCTTAAAGTTTAAACCATTCTTAAGTCTATGCGGTGCCACCTTCCTAGTATTTAATGGCTTTATGCTGGTTTCATCATTCCAGATATATGTGATTATTTATTATGTGTTTGAAGGTAATCAATCCCTAGGTGCAGAATATTCAGGTTGGGCAGGCACATTATCTGCGGCCTCGACGTTTTTTGTTATTTTCTTTGTTTCTTGGTTATCCACGAAAATAGGTAAGAAAAAAGCATTTTATGTTGCGACTGTTGTATCTATTGTAGGTTATGGATTGAAGTGGGTTTGTTACCATCCCGATTATCCGTTACTGACCTTAGTACCCGCACCCTTTATGGCTTTTGGCTTAGGCGCACTCTTTACCTTGATGGGTTCCATGATCGCCGACGTATGTGACATGGATGAGTTAGAGACGGGTGAGCGACGTGAAGGTATGTTCGGTTCTATTTATTGGTGGGTAGTGAAGTTGGGTATGGCTGTTGCACTAGCTGCAGGCGGATTTTTGCTTAATGTCACAGGTTTTGATGTTGCCTTGGGTGGCGCTCAAACTACTGAGACTATTCATATGATGAGATTGTTCGATGTAGTTATCCCTATGGTGGCTTCTGCCATCGCAATATGGATGGTTTATACCTATCCCATTACCGAACAAAAGGCCCATGAAATTCGTGAAGAGTTAGAAAAGAGAAGACAAGTAGCTTAGTAGGTATAAGAGTATGGGATCAAAGATTTCATACTCTTTACTTTGTTTCTTTGTTTGAAAAAACCAAATCAGTCGATACTATTTATTGTTGAGTGAAAATGCGAACTTTATTTATCTAACTTGAACTCGTGAGAAGTAACATCGCTATTTTAGCTCCAATCTTCGTTCATTTTATAGTAATAACAATCCCTTTCAAATAGTGAGAATACATCACAAATGACTGGGAGTTTTCACAAGGCTTCTTGATGGATGTGTGAGGTCTCAATATGTTAAATCAAACTGTTCGAATGCAGATAGATATTAATCTCTATTTTTATCTGTTTGAATGTGGCTTTTATCTTTGGGTGAAAATATATAACTTATTATTGAAAGTCAATAAACATATAGGCTGTATGGCGAACTGTCAATATCAGTTTGTGTCTTAACTATAGTTGAATCTAATAAATTTTCTGGGTAGATAACCAAACGGTTTGGTTTGTATTCAACTTCATAATAAAGTTCATAGTGCTTATCTGAACAGGTAAAGTAATTCTGAATGGGGTCGCTATTCTTAGCGACGTATTCTTTCGCTGAATTAATATATTGATCAACCCTATTATTTTTGATCCTCTCATATCCAGTTGGGATATGACGTAAAAACCCAGTGTTACCGTGTGATCAGGATTTTAGTAATGTAATACAGCGAAGTGATAAGGCTCACTGTTATCAAAATGCGGCATGCCCTGTAAAAGTTTTAATTCACCTTCAGTCTTTGTCAGCAAAGAATAGTTGTTATCGAGTGGTACAAGATTTAATTCAATGGGTACCTGATAAACTTGGCAAATTCCTTGATAGACAGCTTGCAGGATAGAGATTACATATGGCTGAGGCAGTGGGGCACGCATACTGGGGTAAAAGGTGGCAATATCATCAGTAAATTTACTTTTGCTACAGGCGTAATTGATAACTACTTTATTATTGACTGCTAAGTCGTCGATAATTATTGCAGGTGTTTTTTCCAATCCTATGGGAATAATTTCAGCTTTGAAGTCTGTACAAATCAAGCCGCTGAGCTCTTGCTATTGCATGGGTGCGTGATACCTTAGTTAGATGATAATGGTGGGGTAGTTTAATGACTTCAACTCTTTAAATAGTTTACAAGGCTATGTATTCAAGCCCGATGGACAATAGTGTTTGATAAAGTTATTGAGATCTTGCCAGCTTTGAACTTTTCTTTTTACCCCAGACTTAATTTTATTTAAAAAGTTACGTAGCTTTTTTAACGTGATGTAGCGAAATTTAATGAATTTTTTTTGAATAAATTGATATGGCTCGTTTTTGTCACCTAAAACGCTAAAGGCTTCAGCTTGGTTACCTTTAATAAAGTTTTCAAGCTTTTTAATAGTGGTTAAGTTTTCTATATTCATGATTGCTTTCATCTTATAATCATGAAAAGAATTAAAGTCTTTATACGCATTTCATGTTGGAAACACGTAATTAGTAAAGACTCATTTCATATTGGACGAGGCTATGACTTGGCAAAAATCATCAGTGGTGTTAAATTTAAAAACTAGATTGAGGGTCTATAGAATGATCAGAGTACTGCTTGAATAAATGTCTATACATCAGTGTTTAGCAATAACAATCCTATTTTTGGTTCTAGACTAATAATATAAATACTAAGCTTGCGGCTAGAGGAAAATAAAAATGTCAATTGAGGTAAAAGAGCACTCATCGGTGGAAATCGGCTCTAGCCGGTCATTTGGATTCGTATTTGCGACAGTCTTCGCTATCATGGGCTTCGCCCCACTCATAAGTGACAATCCTTTGCGTATTTGGTCTCTAGCGGTGGCAGGTGTGTTTTTGGTGGTCGCTCTGATTGCCCCCCAAATTCTGAAACCACTGAATATTATTTGGTTTAAGTTTGGTATGTTTCTTGGCAGCATTATCAATCCAATTATCATGCTCTTAATTTATTGTATCACCATTGTGCCTATCGGGCTGATTCTCAGATTGGTTGGCAAAGACTTGTTGCTGCTCAAGTTTAACTCATCGGAGAAGTCCTACTGGATATCCCGTCAACCTCCTGGCCCAAAGCCTGAATCACTTGAAGATCAATTTTAATTTAGGAAAGACCATGATTATAAAAGAATTGTGTAAATTTATAAGCGTCCGTAAAAAATTCTGGTTAATACCTATTATAGTAGTAATGTTTTTGCTTGGAGGTCTGTTAGTAGCTGTGCAAGGTTCCGCTTTAGCGCCCTTTATTTATACATTGTTTTAAGCAACGGCTCATTTTATGCGAATACTTGGTGTTTCAGCTTTCTATCATGATAGCGCAGCGGCGTTGGTTGACAACGGTTCAATCGTAGCAGCGGCTCAGGAAGAACGTTTTACTCGAAAAAAACATGATCCTAGCTTCCCACAGCATGCCATTACTTATTGCCTGGAAGCAGCAAATCTTAAGTTGTCCAATATTGATTATGTAGTCTTTTACGATAAGCCGTTTCTAAAGTTCGAGCGCTTGCTTGAAACTTACTTGGCGTTTGCGCCTAAAGGATTTAATTCTTTTCGCATGTCGATGCCGATCTGGATAAAAGAAAAATTGTTTCAGAAGACTCTTTTGCGGAAAGAATTTGTGAAATTTGACAAGAATTTCGATTGGGAGAAAAAACTGCTATTTTCCGAACATCATTTGAGTCATGCAGCCAGCGCCTTTTATCCTTCCCCCTTTGAAGAAGCGCTTATATTAACGATGGATGGTGTCGGCGAGTGGACGACAACTTCAGCGGCTATCGGCCGCGGAAATGACTTGAAAATCCACAAAGAAATCTTTTTTCCTCATTCGGTCGGTCTATTGTATTCCGCCATAACCTATTACATTGGCTTCAAGGTCAATGGTGGCGAGTACAAAGTGATGGGTTTAGCACCTTATGGAGAACCCAAGTACAAGGATTTAATGCTTAAGAAGCTTGTGGATCTTAAAGAGGACGGATCATTCAGGCTCAACATGGAGTACTTCAACTACTGTACTGGCTTAACCATGACTAATAAAAAATTTAGTGAATTATTTGGTCATCCCGTACGTGGTCGCGAAGAGGACCAGCTTGAGCAATTTCATATGGATATGGCTGCTTCTGTTCAGGCAGTGACAGAAGAAGTTGTTTCTCGTTTAGTTAAAAGCCTTATTGCAGAGACAGGCATTGAGAATGTTTGTATGGCCGGAGGTGTTGCACTTAACTGTGTAGCCAATGGCAAACTGATCCGGGAAGGCATTGTCAAAAATCTGTGGGTTCAACCAGCTGCTGGTGATGCAGGAGGCGCTTTAGGTGCAGCTTTGCTGGTTTATTATTATTATCAAAAACAACCCCGCAGTGTAGACCCACAAAAGCTCGACAGCATGAAAGGCTCTTACTTAGGGCCGGATTACGAACAAGCTGATATCGAAAAACGATTAACAGCTTGTGGTGCGAAGTTTGATGTCCTGCCCAATAGCGATAAAATGATTGAAATAGCTGCCGACTTGGTAGCTGATGAAAAAGTCGTTGGTTGGTTCCAAGGGCGTATGGAATTCGGTCCCAGGGCACTGGGGGCTCGATCTATCATCGGCGATCCACGTTCAGAAAAAATGCAAAAGGTCATGAACCTCAAAGTTAAATACCGAGAGAGCTTCCGTCCTTTTGCACCCTCTGTTTTGAGGGAAGATGTAAGTCGCTATTTTGAAACAGATATTGATAGCCCTTACATGTTATTGGTGGATAAGGTTAATCCTGAAATTTGTCGTAAAATGACCGCAGAAGAGTCCCAATTGTTCGGCATAGATAAACTCAACGTAAAGCGCTCTGAGCTGCCAGCCATAACACATGTTGATTATACTGCCCGTGTTCAAACAGTGCATCGAGAAACTAATCCGCTGTATTACGACTTAATCAAAAAATTTAAGGAAAAAACCGATTGTGGTGTTGTTATCAATACATCCTTTAACGTTCGTGGGGAACCACCGGCTTGCTCTCCAGAAGATTCCTTCAAGTGTTTTATGGGCACTGAGATGGATGCACTGGTGATTGGCAACTGTGTCCTTTATAAGGAAATACAGGATCAAGAATTGAAATTAGATTATAAGAGTGCGTTTGAATTGGATTAGCCATTATTTTGTTATACTGATACTTTGTGCCCCAAAATCCAACCGAGAAAAAGAATTCAGTTTACCTTAAGTTGTTTCAATAGTAATTGGTGGCACCGTCAAGTTATCTAAATTGGATGAATAAAGTGCCAGTATAACTACCTGTTCCAAATTCCTGACACAACTCACTCCAGCCAATTCACCACATCATCTGTCTCAATTTACTTGAGAGTATCACTGAAAAGACTCTTGAAGTATCTATCCGTATTTATAATTGGATAAGGTCGCTTGAGCTTAGGAATAAAAATACCAAACCAAATTCATAATAGAAAAAACCAGCTTAGTTTAGCTGGCTCTTAAATTATCAAACTATTTTAGGACTATACATGTGTGGCTCGATAGTTCAAACCACACATGTTTACAGGTTATTGTTTTTGCATAATAGCGCGCCACCACGTATTGGCTCCGCTTTCAATATCAATGGTCATGCGAGTATTGTCGTCGTTAAACTCAACCATATAGACTGTTGAGCCTGTGACAGAGCCAGGGTTGTCACCATTGCCAAGCTCACCGTCATTTACGGCTTTAGGTATACCTAAGTATCCGCCAACACCATTAATGGTTAATGTGCCATTGTCGATGTCGAGATCCCACGAGTACTCTCCGCTACCATCGTGAGGAGCAACAGGCGCGCCGCACTCTTCACCTGCAACACCCTGCCAAGCTTCTAACCATGTGTCATCGCCGAGCTCATTGTCAAAGGTACCGTCTTCCATGAATAAATAGTCGTCATTGAAGAAGCAGGCGCGTGTTGTAACGCCGGCATCATCTATTGCCCACCAGCTTACATCACCCATGGCTGGACCTACACCGAGTGACCCTGCATCTGGGGCAACACGCCAAGTACCAACTACTGGGTTGACTTCAACTGGTTCAAGAGGGGCGGGCTGAATGGTTTTTACCATTCTGGCGCGCCACCAAGTATCAGGACCAGCCTCAATATCAATAATAACGGTATTGTCATTTTCCCACGTGACCAGATAAGTAACGTTAGGTGGAACTGCTACGCCTGGAAGCTCCCCTGCATTTACTGCTTTTGGAATGCCCATGTGACCACCCAAACCATCGATAAGCAGTGTACCAGTCTCTTCAGTGTCTTCGGTATATGTCCATGTGTAGTCACTGGCGCCATCATGAGGAGCAACAGCTGCTCCACACTCTTCACCTGCAACACCCTGCCATGCCTCAAGCCATGTATCATCGCCATGTACATTGTCGAATGTTCCATCGCGACCAAATACGTAGTCATCGTCAAAAAAACATGAGCGAGCGGTTACACCTGCGTCATCGATCGCCCACCAAGAAATATCGCCTCTTGCAGGTCCAACCCCTAATGCAGCAGCGGCCGGCTCAACCTGCCAAGTACCTGCAAAAGTTCTTTCTGGTGCTGGACCTGGGTCACCGAAACCTTCCAGCTTCTGCATGATAACTTGCCACCAGATCCCTGGGCCTGCTTCGATAGTCACGATCATACGATCATTGCCGACTTCTTCGATGCTGTAGGTTACGTTTGGTGGTGTCGGTACAGCTGGAAGTTCACCCGCGTTGACCGTTTTGGGAATACCTACATAGGATCCAAATCCATCAATAAATAATGTTCCTGCATCCGCATCATAGTTCCAAGTGCCAGACGACATACCATCATGAGGTTCAACCGGAGTACCACAAGCTTCTGGATTGCCACTTTGCCATTCCTCGAGCCACGTATCGTCACCCAGTTCGTTCTGGAATGAACCGTCTTCATTAAATACAAAAGTATCATTATAGAAGCACGATCGTTCACCTACGCCGAAATCATCAATTGCGAACCATGAAATATCACCAGGTACTGGACCAACGCCTAATGAACCTGCTTCAGGCGCTACTGCCCAGATGCCAGCCATTGCGAATGGACCTTCAATTGGAGGCGCTGGGGGAACTGGGGCTGAAATACCGCAACCACCTGGACTACCACAAGAGAGGGTGATGTTATCGATTAGTACATCTGCAGCAGCAGTAGGTTCAAATACGAACATAGCCTGAATGCTTCCAGTATCTAGTGGGTTAAGGCCATCGCCACGGAAGGCTAAAAGGTCATTAACTTTCACACTTACAGTGGTCCAAGTGTTTCGCGCAATTTCATCAGCTGCAAGACTCACTTGACCAACAGCAGGATAACCACTGTCCATTTTAACGAGGAAAGCACTTTCAGCGTCTGCACTTCTGACATAAATATCAAAACGTATTTCACCTGCATGCAACTCATTAAAATTCGGGTTATTTCCCATACCGAATAGTTTTAAAGGCTCTACCGTAGAATTAATCGAGATATTGCCACTGTTTGAGGTAATCACTTCGATAACGTTACCACGGCCTTCGGCCGCGACTTCAGCAAAAGACAATGCACCGTCGTTATTCCAGAAAGAATTAAGTGCCAACGGCCGATCATAAGTCTCACCTGCGATTGTCCAGCTGTAAGATGCTGGCGCATCGATATAAATATCCGATGAGGCTGTTGCTGGTCGCAGTGGAAGCGGTGTTTCTAAATCAGGGTTGACGTTTGAATTACAGCCTTTGCCATCAGCAGTGTCATATGAACAGCGGTATACTCGAACATATTCCACCTCTAATTCGCCTGGTAATGAAGCATCATCAACCAAATTACCGGTTAAGTTACCACCAACTGCCAAATTCAATATTAGATAAAAGTCAGTGTCAAAAGGCGCACCTGCGGTCGCTGAGTCGTACATTTGCGCGTCATCATCGTAAAAATAAGAATAATAACTTGCTGAAGTGATGGTTTTAAAATGAATGTCGTTGACAAAGAAACGTATTTCATTTTGCTCCCATTCTACTGCGTATTCATTGAAATCCGTAGGATCAACTCCATCAGGTAAGGATTCGGTAATTCTCTGTTGCAGCGGCCAAGGGAAACCATGAAAAACCGTAGAGCCTAAAAATTCCGTGTCAATGATCCCTGGGTTGGCAGCTTCGAAGATATCGATTTCACCTGTCGCAGCCCAACCATCAGAGCCATAGGGCGAGTCACTTGAAAGCATCCAAAAAGCACCCCAAAGGCCTTGACCAGTAGTTGTTTTCAAAGAGGCTTCGACTCGACCATACTTAAAATCAAGTTTGCCCAACGTGGTGATCCGTGATGATGTGTAAGAAAACCCATCTTGCACAGATTCAGCGCGAGCAGTTATTTTAAGGGCTCCATCTGAAACAGAGGTGTTTTGGTCAGTGTACCATTGCTGTTCGTTGTTACCCCATCGGTCGAGACCTACGTCAGAACCATCGCCTAAATCATAACCCCAGTTATTTGCGTTGAGAGTATCGCCGTCAAACTCATCACTCCACACCAACTCCCACTCTTCTGAGGGGGCAGGGTAAAACGCTGCAGTTTCCGGTGAATCCTTTGTGTCACCAACTTTATCGCCCCCACAGGATGCTATAAACAGCCCTGTGAACGCTATCAGTAATCCGTGTTTGAGTGTTCGTCTAAGGTTAGTCATTTTTGTCCTCGTTTCCGATGTTTTTAAGTGCAACAAAAGTAGAATGTTTGTTAACGACGAAGTATAAGAGTATGTAATTTAATTGTTAATAGTTTAATTGCGCATTTGCGGTCAAAAGGGACTGATTTGGGTTGAAGCGGACTACACAAGCCAATTAATTGAGTGGCTAGGGGAATAATAGACTGCATTTGTAAACTAATTTAAGATTGCAGATGTTTTAACGGCGGGTTAAAAGGTTTTCTCGAAACTGACGATTGTGGTTTTCTTATCTATCCTATTTGTTAAACGTTTGTTAAGTACGCTATTCCCAATAACTTACCTTTATGCAACCCCGGTTATTCTTCGATTAAGCATAGTTCAGGCTGGTGAAAAGTTTATGAAAATGTTGGCCGTAAGACGACCTGATAAGGGATTAGGGTCTATATCTTTGTCAGGAAGGATTGTCCCTGAGTGAAGACAATTGCCAGGATAAATAGCCATTCGATTTTGCACGTATGGAATTTCACCAATTTTAGTAAACTGCTGATCGGAACTATCGATATATCTTCCATTTGGTGAGCCGTTCTGACGAAAGTAACGACTGACAGATGAGAGATATTCATCTGTATTTGATTCGGTAATACGCTCTATACCAGTTGGATTGTGACGATAAAAAGCAGTTCCTCCGTGCACGGTTGGATTGAGGTAGTGTAATAGTGCAAAGCGATAATGAGCAGTGCCATCAAAGTGAGGTATTTGTTGTTCGATTGATAAATCACTTACAGCATGAGTGACAAGGGAGTAGTAGCTATCGAAATATTCAACATTATAGTGAACCGGAATAGAATGAATTTTTTGCAATAACGGTATCAAGGCATGAACTGCAGAAAGTATATACTGTTCAGGCAATCTTGCACGAATTCCCGGGTAATAAGTTGGGGCATCGCTAAAATCGAGTTTCTCAAGATTTTGCAGTAGAGCGTTTGTTACGTTCTCAAGGTAATTATCTAATATAAGTACAGGAGTCTTTTCTAGGCCAACATGACTCATATAAGGTGTCGCCGCGCGATTTACAAAATATGACATAAATACTTAAATAAACTCTCAAACAGCTAGAATGGCGAATTAAAATGAATTTTGTCGCTGCAAGCAGAAATCAATGACTCAATATAGTTACAAATATTAACTCAATAATCTTCTTTATTAAAGCGAAAATATAACAACCGAAATTAAATTAACGCTAAAGTAACTATTTTAGGCAGGTTCGGCTTATGAAGATTTAACAAGATACTTATGCCGCCACTTGGTATCCAAAACATAACGGTAAAAGAACTTGAGGTCATATAAATTAAGCCTTATAGCACTCCAAGAATGAGTTCTACGCCAATCAACGAAGAAGTCGACCAACTGCTGTTCAATCAGAACATAAATATGATGGTTGAAGTATTTGTCGATAGAGCAGATCGCACGGCAATATTCGTCAATGGTTCTTGGTTGCAGACTTTTAAGCGAGAGATGTTGCAGAAGTTTTGGTAATCTTGGTTGAATCTTGTTTCTAAAGGTGTTTTCATAAAGTACTAGCTTTATATTCATTAAATTTCATATTTCGGATGTGTGGTTACAGTTTCATTTACGCAGCTAATGTTTTTTCTCCGCGATAGCGGCTTCGTCCAACTACGGAATGTTAAATATGTCCCCCGCTAAGAAAGTTGCCTTTTCGTTTATCACTATTGTCTGCATACCTGCATTATTTTTCTTAGCTCTTGAAGGGGGCTTACGATTACTTGGGTTAGGCACACATTACGATTATTTTAATGAAAAAGTTATTCAAGGTGAATTACACTTTCAAGAGAATAAGTCTTTCGCCAATCAGTTTTACCCGCCCTCACTTGGTGTCGCACCGCTTAATAATACGTTGACCGCAGATCGTGATGACAGCGTTGTTAGGGTATATATATTGGGTGGTTCAGCTGCTCAGGGTTTTCCGCATATAAATCATGGTCTTGACCGTCACCTTAGTGCACATTTACAGGCCGCATTACCTGATAAAAAGATAGAAATTATTAATACTGCAATGACATCGGTAAATTCGCATGTAGTGTATGAAGTGGCTCGAACCTTACCTGCTAATTCAGCCGAGTATGCCATCATTCTTATGGGTAACAATGAGGTGGTTGGCCCCTACGGTCCAAGTACATTTAGTCAAAACTTCTTGTCTAGTTTATCTTTAATTCGGTCTTTACAAGCGTTGAAACGCACGAGGATTTGGCAGGCGACTGATACGCTTATTCAGAAGTTTCAACCGGATGCCGGAAAAGAAGAAATCGAGTGGCAAGGTATGCAAATGTTTTCAGAATTTACTGTGCCGCACGATGACCAAAGGTTAGTTGATGTATACGGCCATTATGAAAGCAATTTACGAGACATGATCGAGATTTTGCAAGACAAAAAAATGCATGTGATTTTATCTTCTGTGCCCGTAAATCTAAGGCATTCAGCACCGTTTGGTTCGAGTCATAAAAACGGGATAACAGACTCACAACTGCAGCAATGGAATGAATTAAATCAGAAGGCAGATGAGGCCTTCACACAAAAAGACTGGATAGCGGCAGAAAAATCCTATCGTGCATTACAGGACATTGATCCAGAATATGCTGATAGCCATTTTCGTTTGGCCACTGTACTTGAAAAGAAGGGTAACTATGACCAGGCCAAGGAGCATTTTGAAGCTGCCTTACACTTTGACACAAAACGATTTAGGTCGAATCATGTGATCAATGAAATTATTGAAGCGGTTGCAAATGATGAGACAAGCGAGGAATTAACCTACGTGGATAACGTTGCTGTATTCAATTCTGTTAGTCAACCATTTGCACCTGGGTGGGGCTTGTTGCACGAGCATGTGCATTTTGATTATGACGGTAATTACCATTTAGCGCGCGAGTTTACGCAGGCGATAATGTCTGATTTAAATCTCTCTGAAAACTATACGCGACCGGAAAAGTATCAAGCTGCTGCTTTGATCGGATTTCCAAACCACGAAACAATTCAAGTGATGGATCGTTTATTAAGCATGGTGCAAAAACCGCCATTTACCTATCAAAGTAATTATGCGGAGTTAGAGGCTAATACGGCGGCTCGTAGGAACGATATTGAAGAGCAGGTTGGACGTCCCTCTGATGTCGTAGAGAGAAGGAAGCCGATAGTTGAGCAAGGACTTGCAGACTGGAAAATACACTACGAATTAGCTGAATTAAATCGCTTCTTGAAAGACAAGGATGCCAGTTATTTCCATTTAACCGAACTTATTAAGTTATACCCCCATAATCATGAGACTTATATTAAATTGGCGGAGCATTTATCCGCGAAGAATGAGCTATCACTAGCGAATGAATATTTAATACAGTCCCTATATTACACTCGAAACGACAAGAAAAAGAATACGCAGGCGTTAGGCTGGTTAGGCCTAAACTATATGAAAGCCAAGAATTACCGTGAAGGTAAGGCATATTTAGAACAGGTAACAGATCAATTTCCTGAGCAAATTGGCGCTACAATTAGAGCGTATGGAGCGTTGATTAAGTACGCGCGTGAGAATAATCAAAACAATGATTTTCAACGTTATGTTGCAGCCGTAAAAAGATACGCTGAGCGGTTGATAGAGGACGAACGCGTGCACGAATTCCCGCTGCTTTACCGACGAATGGCACAGGTCATGATCATTGCAGATGATATTGCAGAATCTCAACGTTGGCAATCCATGCAGTCCGATTCCAACTAGTAGTCCTATGGCGAATTATGCTGGTCGCCGAAGAAAACGTATAATAACATTAAAGCAGTAATCGCAAGGCTTGTGATAATATTCCGTTTTACCGCTTCTCCAAACCAACTCACCGCAAACCGCTTCTGTTTGCAGCAATCCTATGCGAAGTTTAGTTATTAATATATTTATAACATAACGATAACATACGGAATCGGGGACACACGTCTATGCAAAATAAGAATCTTTTAAAAAACCCTGTCGCGAGGGGTATTTCACTTGCCTTAGGCGTGAGTTTAATGGCGCCAATTTATGCTCAAGAAACGACTGACGCGACAATAACTGATAAACAGGATGTCGAAATAATTCAAGTCAAGGGGATCCGAGGTAGTTTAATACGAGCCATGGACACCAAACGTGAATCTGCTGGTGTTGTTGATGCGATAAATTCAGAAGATATTGGTAAGTTTCCGGACACAAACTTAGCCGAATCACTACAACGTATCACTGGTGTTTCTATAGACCGACAAAATGGCGAAGGTTCACGTGTAACTGTCCGAGGTTTTGGTGCAGATTTTAACTTAGTTACTTTGAATGGACGTCAGTTGCCAACCAACTCCGGTCTTGGACGCTCATTTGATTTTGGTGACGTGGCATCTGAAGGGGTTGCTGGTGTAGAAATCTATAAAACAGGTAAGGCTCATGTTCCGACCGGTGGCATAGGTGCCACTATTAATATACTTTCGGTAAAGCCACTGCAAAACCCTGGAATGAACGCAAGTTTTGGCTTGAAAGCGGTAAATGATACGTCAACCATTACGGGTGATAAATTCACTCCCGAATTTTCAGGTATTTACAGCAACACATTCTTAGACGATACCTTTGGGGTAGCCATTTCGGGCAGTGTTCAAGAAAGAAATAACGGCGCCCAATCTGCGACAACGAACTTCTTTTCCGAAGTCGACGGCGGTAGTATTCGAGACGGAGTGAGTTTAGACGGGACTGAGCCGTCTGATGGTGATATTGTCGGTTTGCCAAGAAACATTGTTTACAGGTTAACTGAAATTGAACGTACGCGCACCAATGCGCAATTGACACTGCAATATAAGCCAATGGAAGAACTAACGGTCACATTGGATTATACCTATGCAGAGCAGGAAGTATCCAATAGGTTCAACGATGTATCATACTGGTTTGCTCAGGTGCCTGATGAAGTTTTGTGGTCAGAAGGTCCGGTTGTATCACCTTTGGTTTACACTGAGGTTAACCGGGAACCAGATGTTCCTCATGCAGCCGGAGGCGGTGGTTCCCGAAATGAGTTAAACTCAGTCGGCATAAACTTAGTTTGGCAAGCTACTGCTGATCTTGAATTAACACTTGATTATCACGATTCTGAATCATTGCGTGAGCCTGATGATATGGTCCGTGGCACTAGTTCTTTCTTGACTGTTGCAGGCTTGCGTGGAGGTAATCGCGTTTCAACCACGACAGACTATCGTGGTGACATCCCAGTAACGACTACTATTGCCCGTGATCCACTTTCACCTGATGACATGCGCTTAACGGGGAGTGTTTACGATAATGCTTGGGCAAAAATGGATATTAAACAGACTCAATTTTCGGGAAAATATTACTTGGATGAGGACCAAACCATTAATTTTGGTGTGGGTTTGTCTAAAGTTGCTAACTTCGAAGCGTCTAGTAATGTACAGCGAAATACTTGGGGTGAGCCACAGGCAAGTGCACTAGGCTCGATGACTGATTTGATGACGCCGGCGAATTTGGAGGGTGTGTACGATTCATTCGATGCGGGCGGTCAAATTATGAATGACTTCTTCCTGTTTGATTACACAGAGGTCGCATCGCGAGCCGCATTTTTGGAGTCATTAGACCCAAGTAACCCATTATATTTAGCGCCAGCGCTTGCTGCTGATGGTTCTTTGCTATCCGGTTCTTGCGGAAATGCTTATTGTCCAGATTTTGACCAAGGGTTTGGGAACAATTTTGAAGAAGAAACAACCTCAGCATTTATTCAATATAGTTTATTAGGTGATTGGGGAGACTATCCCTACCGTCTTATGGCTGGTCTTAGATACGAAGAAACGGATGTTTTTTCAAGCTCTGCATCACGAAATTACACCCGTGTTGATTGGGTAGCTGCATCCGAGTGGATCGCACAAGATGATGGTACAGAAGTGCCTTCATCGCTTAATGCTAAGTATGATAACTGGTTGCCAAGTATCGATCTTGATGTCGATATTAACGATGACATGAAAGTGCGCTATTCCTACAGCACGACGATTGCTCGCGCAGGATATGGAGATCTTAGAGGTAATTTGACTATTGCGAATTTCATTCAGTATAATTCGTCAGGCTTGTATCGTGGGACGGGGAGTATTGGTAACCCGGGTTTAATACCCTATGAGTCTGAAAACCATGATATTTCTTATGAATGGTATTATGACGATGCAAGTTACTTCTCAATCGGTTATTTCAACAAAACGGTTTCAAACTTCATTGCTTCTACTATTCGAGAAGATATCGCTATATTCCCAGATTTGGCATTCCCTGGATTTGGCCCACTATTTGAAGAGGCCGTTGCTGCATTAGGCGACACACCGTCAAACCAAGACATTAGAACCTGGATTTTTGAAAATCGCTCTGATGCTCCGGGTGTAGTACTTGACGGCAATGGTGGCGGAACAATCACTGGGGTAGCCGGGCGTGATGATCCAGCCGTGTTTGACTTAGATACGAGAATAAACAGCGATGAAGAGCTCACCATTGATGGCTGGGAAGTTGCTATTCAGCATGATTTCGAAGAAACAGGTTTTGGTTTTATCGCCAACGCGACGTTTGCGAATTCAGATCGAGAGTTTAATCGCTTACTCAATGAAGCCCAGTTCGCGTTGCCTGGCTTGAGTGATACCCGAAACTTAATTTTGTATTATGACAAAGATGGCATTCAGGTGCGTTTAGCGTATAACTGGAGAGATGAGTGGTTGTCTTTCGCTGGTGGTCGACAGCCTGGTTACGTGGATGCTTATGCTCAATGGGACATGAATGCAAGTTATGACTTCGACAATGGTTTAGTGCTTGCTTTCGAAGTCATTAATCTCACCGATGAGACTACCCGTGGGTATGCGCGAGATAGCTTGCAAGTAGCAGGTGTGACGCAAACTGGACCGCGATTCAACATAGGAGCTCGTTACAGCTTCTAGAGGAAATACAAAATAAGCCATAAACTCACCAGGGGCGTAATTCTTTGGTGAGTTTTTTAAATTTAGGGCCTGAGGATTTTAACATTAATGAAATCGTAATTGTCGGTGGCGGCACTGCTGGTTGGCTGACGGCCTCAGTTTTAGCTGCTCATTTCGACACAAAAACCAAGTTCAATATTCAATTAATTGAGTCACCCAACATCAAAACTGTTGGTGTGGGCGAGGGAACTTGGCCAACTATGGCTGCGACATTGAGACAGATTGGAGTTTCTGAGGCCCAATTTATCAGTGAATGTGACGCTAGCTTCAAACAAGGCTCTCGTTTTATGAACTGGAGTCACGGTAAAGGTGAAAATTACTACCATCCATTCTCTCTACCTATTGGCTATACCGATATAAATATTGTTGACCATTGGCTGGAGTCAGGTTTAGGTGTTCCATTTGGCCAATTTTCAACTTTGCAGACTGGGGTCTGTGATCATTTTCTTGCACCAAAGCAACCCACTACCCCTGAGTATGCAAATGTGGTTAATTATGGTTATCACCTAAATGCCGGCAAGTTTGCCACCCTGCTTAAAAATCATGCAGTGAATAAACTGGGTGTTAAGCACATTTCTTCAGAAGTGACCGAGGTCAGCTCGGACGGTAAAGGAATTATTCAGTCTGTTACTCTTGATGATGGGACTAAAATCAAGGGAGATCTCTTCATCGATTGTACTGGGTTCAAGCGTTTACTCATTGGAGAACATTTAGGTGTACCGTTTAAAAGTTATATCGACGTTCTATTCAATGATCGGGCGATGGCATTTCAGGTCCCTTATCAAGATGAAAATGCAGCAATTAACTCTACAACACATGCGACAGCGCACAAAAATGGTTGGATTTGGGATATTTCATTGCCGAGTCGTAAAGGGATTGGCATAGTTTACTCCTCTGCTTATGCGGATGAACAGAGTGCGCACGATACTGTTGAGGCTTATATCAAAGAACAGATGCCTCATATCAATATTGCCGATTTAACGCCAAACAAAATTAGTATTGACCCTGGCCACCTTGACACGTTTTGGAAAGGAAATTGCGTAGCGGTCGGATTGTCGGCAGGGTTTGTTGACCCATTAGAAGCGACTGCGATGGTATTAATTGAATTATCAGCAAAATTTTTAAAGGATCATTTGCCTGTTGCTAAGGGTGACATGGATATTATCGCCAAAAAATTCAATCAGCGAATGGATTTACATTGGAAAAATATTGTTGATTTTATCAAGTTACACTATGTACTCTCAGAACGAACTGACAGTGATTATTGGTTAAGTCACCGTGACCCGAGTACCATCCCTGAGTCTTTACAGCGCTCATTATCTATATGGAAAAATAGATCGCCATGGCATCCAGACGTTGAGTTTGCGGAATCGATGTTTCCCCCTTCAAGCTACCAATACATTTTATATGGTATGGGGTTTAAAAGTAAAAGTGGGCTAGCGAACAAACGATCGGCTGACCGAGAGCGAAAGTATGTTGAGGATTTACTCAATAAAAAACAGGCTGAACTTCACAAATTGTGTCAGCATCTCCCAACAAATCGTAAATTGTTAAGCGATATCAAACGAAGTTGGAATAACAGGTTGTGAAAATGTCGAAAATTGAAATGTTAAATAATGTGGCTCACGCAGACGTGAAAGTTAACCTCGATCGGAAGCCTGAGCTTGGCGATGATGTGATGTTTTGTATGACCTACCCATTCGAATTTCGTCTGGTGTTGTCACACTACCCAATCCTGGTTTATCGAGACAGGGACGGCAACACAACATTTCCTGTTGCCCTTTTTGGCTTTGAGGAGGGAGAAAACCTTTTTTTGACCGAGAGTCGCTGGAATGCTCGCTACATTCCGATCATGGTACAGCGACAACCTTTTTCGATAGGAACCCAGCAAATAAAAGGGAGCTCTGACAAACAACAAGTGATTACATTTAATCCTGATCATCCCAGGATCAGCAAAGTTGAGGGGGAGCCGCTATTTAATGAGCAAGGCGTATATACGCCTTACTTAGAGCAAGTAGTTAAAATGCTTGAATCGATTGATACGGGGAATCAACAAAATCAACTTCTAGTGGATGCTCTGAATAAGTATGATCTTTTGGAAGAGAGCACCATTGCGATCACGCTAAAAGACGGTACCAACTATGAATTAGTTGGATTTAGCACTATCGCAGATGACAAGTTCGAATCTTTATCAGCCGAAGCCCTAAAAGACTTAAACGATCAGAAGTTATTATTGCCAATTACTATGATAATGGCGTCTATGTCTAACCTTGGTAATTTGGTGGATATTCGTGACGAAAACTTGGGCTAGCGGGCAACTAAAATGACGATAGGCTACGGAACCCCGATTGAAGAAATCCATTGTTCCCCGTCAGTTATACCCCAACATATTTATGCTGCAGACACACCTTTTATTCTTAGGGGACTTGTTGCTGACTGGCCCATAGTAAAAACCTCGGCTGATTCCGATCAAGCCGTTGTTGATTACCTAAACACGTTTTATAACGGCCAACCGGTAAGCGCTTTTATGGCAATGCCGGAAGCAAGAGGCCGAATTTTTTATAATGAATCTCTTGACGGTTTCAATTTTGTGCAATCAGAGGTTTATCTTGATGATGCGCTGAATAAAATCATAGAGATTGCTGATCAGCCAAGTCAACCGACCTACTACGTAGGTTCACTAGAAATCAAAAATCACCTGCCGGGTTTCAGTGAACAAAATAAGTTAGACTTAGAGCGGAGCCACATCCGCGAAAGTATTTGGTTGGGCAACCAGTCTGTGGTTGCTCCACACTTTGATTTTCCAGATAACTTGGCGTGTTGTGTAGCAGGAGAAAGAAGATTCACCTTGTTTCCACCGGAACAGCAACAAAGTTTGTATATAGGTCCGCTGGATTTCACGCCAGCAGGCCAGCCAATCAGTATGGTTGATATAAACCATCCTGATTTAAAAAAACACCCGCGCTTTGAGTATGCGATGTGTTCAGCAAAAACAGCAACTTTAAAACCCGGAGACGCCATTTTTATTCCCAGTATGTGGTGGCATTCAGTAGAAAGTCTAGGCGCGCTAAACGGATTGGTTAATTATTGGTGGCGTGATACACCAAGTTATTTAGGCGCACCAAACAACGCCCTGCTTCATGCAATAATGAGTATCAAGCATTTGCCGAAGCGGCAAAGAGAGGCTTGGCAAAATATCTTCAACAATTATGTATTTGATCAGCCAGAGGATATGTATGACCACTTGCCCGATCAAGTTAAGCAAAAACAAGCAACAATGAATGAAACAACTGCTCATAAACTACGTACACAACTGATCAATAAATTGAAATAACTGGCATTTAAGGCAAGCAGTATGATTAAAGATAATAGAGTAAATAAAGTTGTAATTGCAGGTGGCGGAACAGCCGGGTGGATGGCGGCGGCAACGATTTCGGCAACCATTGGTAAGCGACTCCAAGTTACTTTAATCGAGTCTGATGCAATACCTACCGTGGGGGTAGGTGAAGCAACGGTTCCATCATTATTGACTATTCATCAGTTATTAAAAATCAATGAGGCTGACTTTCTCAAAGCCACTAACGCTACCTATAAGCTTGGGATCATGTTTGAAGATTGGACGCGTTTGGGTCATAAATATTTTCACTCATTTGGTAAATCAGGTTTATCTTGTTGGGCGGCCGGTTTTCATCATTTTTGGCTACGAGCCAAACAGCAGAAAATGGCGAAAGACTATGCTGAATATAGTCTAGAAACCCTGGCGGCGGAAAAGGGCAAGTTTGCACATTTACAAGAATCGAGTTTGAATTATGCCTATCATTTTGACTCGGCTAAGTATGGCCAATTTCTTCGTGGCATTGCTGAGAAAAATGGCGTAACACGAATTGAGGGGAATATTGAGAATGTTAATCTCAATCCAAAATCAGGGGGTATTCAATCTATAAGGCTAGCGTCGGGTCAGGTGGTAGAGGGTGATTTATTTATTGATTGTACAGGATTTCGTTCTTTACTTTCAGGGCAAGCACTGAAAGTTGGATATAACGACTGGAGCGACATGCTCCCAGCAAATGCCGCCTACGCAGTGCAAACTGAGTCGCATCGTCCAGCTGTACCTTATACACGGTCGATTGCTTTGGACGCAGGATGGCGCTGGCAAATTCCACTACAGAATAGGGTAGGTAATGGAGTAGTCTTCTCCACAGACTTCAAGAGCAAGGAGAGTGCCCTTCAGGATCTACTGAGTGGCATCGATGGAGACCCTATTACAGAGCCTCGATTAATTCGTTTTACCACTGGACAACGCAAAGAATTTTGGCATAAAAACTGTATTTCGGTAGGTTTATCGAGTGGTTTTATTGAACCTTTAGAGTCGACCAGTATTCATTTGATCCAGCAGGCAATAATTTGGTTAATTAGTCTATTTCCTACGGACGGTATTGATGACAACCTCATAAATCGCTACAACCAGCAGATGACGGTTGAAACAGAAACGATTCGCGACTTTATTGTACTGCATTACCATCTTCAGCAAAGAGATGACCACGAATTTTGGCGATATTTACGAGATATGAAGGTATCAGATCGTTTGCAACAGATAATGGCCCTGTACCAAAATAATGGCACGATAATAGAAGAAACGGATGATTTATTTGCAGAAAACTCTTGGGTGCAAGTCATGATGGGACAGGGTTTAACACCTAAACAATACCATCCTATCGTAGATATGATGAGTGATCGCGATTTGAATATGTTCATGCGCCAGCAAGAAACCTCAGTACAGCGGCAGTTATCAAAGTTACCCGCGCATACACAGTTTATTCAGCACTTTCTCAGATAAGACTAAGAACGAGTTGTAGCTGTTTTTTATTCGTACAAAGTAACAACATGGGCTACGTTATAAGTCTTCAAATCCATGCCATTCATCTTGTATTGCATAGATGATGGTTTTACACATCATGAATCGTCAACTTATTTTAGGTCGACACAATATTCTCATTCCAAGGGATAAAACGTTTGATTGCATGGGGCAACGCGGGAAAGGAACCATGGGGTGATTCTATGACTTTAAACTTCATTTTATAGTTAACTATCTGGGTGAAATTGTGGTGGCAAAAGTCACTACCGGAAATGTACATACACTCAACCGGAAGAGCAATTAGTAAAAGGGTTAACCGATAAGTTGTATGGCGATAAAGGTTAGTGAGTAAGGCGCTCGAAGCTAGTTTATTTGAGGATGGTATGATACCTATCCGCATTAATTTTTTCCCACTTTGAGCCAATATCAAGAGTACATTTTTGTCACACGCAGTGTATCGCTAACAAAATTATTCCAAGGGATAGTGCATGGATCAAATATGTCCTCATAGCCGCTGAAACAGCGATTAGCTATATGATGCTGACGAAGCCCACTCCAAACTTGTTCGATTGGGTTTAGCTCAGGTGGATACGGCGGCAATTTCATGATATTCACATTTTCAACCCCCTCGACTAATGAAGCTTGATGCCATCGATTATCACCACTGCGTGCCTACAGAGTGCTGTTTTGGCTGAGATCTGTTCGAGGTGCTGCGTCCTGATACATTTATCAACATGAGGCACTATAAATGCCTCTGTTTCACCTGTGGATGGGTACACAGCACCAAACAAGTATGCATAGTCAAATTGCTGTTGCTTAACCGCACTAGGTCGACGACCTTCCATCGACCAAAGTCGTGTGGTGGTATTTTGCTGGCCTATTCTCGCTTCATCTTGAAACCAAAAATCCACTTTATCTAATGCAATATGTCCGGGGATCAACTTGATCGTTTCAATCTCAAGTTTTTTTAAAGTGTTCTTGTGCTTCTTCAGATTGTTGTGGATGTTTTGAGCGACTTGTCGTCCAAGTGATGTTCATTGATTTGAGTAATTTATAAATCGAGTTTTGATGATAGTTAATCGAAAAGGCTTGCTGAATAAAGGTTTGTAGCATTTCACTGTTTAGACGTCTACCACTTTAGACTGACTTTGTTTCTCGATGTAATCGATCAGCTCGGCTTTGTGCTGGGAAGACAATTGAGAGGGTCTTCCCGATGGTTTTTTACTTTCAAGGACGCTAACACCCCCTTTGAAGTAGTTGGCAACTCATTCATTAAACATCCTTCGGCTAACGTTTAACGTTCTGGCGACGTCAGTTTTTTTTACTCGCCTTAAAATGCGCTACAGCCATTAAACGCTTGCACATTCGATGATCTTTAATCTTGTTAGAGAGTGCTTTTAATTGCTGTTCAATATGATGATTCAAAGGAATTATAACGTGATTATATGATAGATACATTGGATCATACAGTTAGATGTATTGGTATGACTCTAATAACCAAGGTTTGAAAAAATATGAGCACAAAAATCATGTCATTATGGGATAGGGTGGCTCTTTCTAAACGCTTCATTTTTGAAAAAATAAATGACCTATTGAAGAATATTTCATTTATAGAACACTCACGGTATGGCGGCATGAAAGGCTTCATGCTTAACTTATTTTCTGGATTGGTGTCATATTGTTTAAAGAAAGATAAGCCATCCCTTATTTAACCAACGTAGATCGTAGTTATATGGTTGTTGCTTAAGCAGATCTTGGGTTACGTATTAATCCTCCAATACACCTTTCGGTATTACACCTTTATCAAGTAACTGATTCACCATAGAAAACCCAGTACATAAGCTTTTCCCTCTTCCAACGGAGATGATTGCTCTTTCAGCGCTTTTCGAACAGTACCTTCAACATTTAACCTCTTTTTGATACCAAATTTGGCAAGCATGAGTTGGCCGATAGAAGAGTTATTTAATCGGCTGAATTGGCATTTAATTTATCGCTCATAAACGAGAGTGCCGGAAATAATTTTTATCCATTGCCTGAGAAGCAAGAGTATTGGGCGAGTAAACTCTGCAAAAAAGGCTATTGCAGGTTTTTATAAAATGAAACTGGATAAAACATGGCAGGTAAAGCCGAGTAAGAAAACGCTGTGGAAGGCAGAGGAAGCAACAGCACTAATAGCGGAATTATTATCAACGATGGAGATTGATATTAAATTAAACAATGCGTTTTTTGGCAAGCGTTGTCATTGATACAAAGTTTGCAGCTATCCCTAAGATGAATCAATACGGTCAAGAACGTTTCAAACGAGATTATATTTTTAAGTTGTACGCATACTTTTGCTTTCAAGAATAAATGGTTAATCCATTATGGATATCATCAGAAGGTATGCGTCTAAATCCGTCTGTCGTCGAAGCATTTAATGAAAGAGTCAAATTTAAGGTTATAATAAGCGATTTTGTGCTGTCTACCTCGTCGTTTCTTCGCCTGAAAGTGAATCGTAGTTGCCTTACCTGATCGAGATGTAATTTGAATGGTCTGGGTTTGATATTAACGGTGCTATTGATAATACTGAGCGCCCGATGGACGTGATGAAGCACTTGAATTTAATAAACGTAGCATAGACGACAGTCAGCTTTGGTAATAGAACCAATTCCACTTACATCTGCAGCGGCAGACTGTATCCCGAATATTTCTAGGTGGTTTACGTGTTAATTAATACAGCGAATAGACCTGTTTTTTTCTTTTAGATGTTGTTAAATTGTAAATCTAATTGGTCGCAAGTTCAGTCCTCTTTAGCTTATTTATATTGCGTTAAGTTAAACATAGCTTAGTGTTCAATAAATTTTTCAGACGATGAAGCTTTGATGCGTTCTTCTGCGCCAGCCAATTACGGGTTTTGATTGATAACCATTTAACAAGGTCTTTTGTTGAAATATCGTTAAATGGCGCGGGTTGTCTTTGGTTTCATAAGAATTGCAAGTGTGTAATTTATTAAATTTAAGTGAGTGTGGCGATGACCGTTTCAGCCCCTAATGGTAGTGATGTAGTAGGCAAATTTATTGATATGCAAGGTGAGCGTTATTACGCCATCCATAACATGCAGATGATGTCGCCTTTTTTTATTAGTTTAATTTCAGACAGTGACCACTGGTTATTTGTTTCCTCAACAGGAGGATTGACAGCTGGCAGAGTTTCTCCAGAAACAGCTTTGTTTCCTTATGCCCCAGTAGATAAAATCCATGAGAGTGCCGCTAACACCGGCTGTAAAACGCTGCTTCAAATTAGCAAGAAAGGTCAAATTTATAAGTGGGAAGCTTTTAATAAAGATTTTAATCACCAATATGAAATCAGCCAAAACTTATATAAAAACACTTTGGGTGATAAGATTTGTTTTGAAGAAATTAATCATGACCTCCAGTTAGCGTTTCGTTATACATGGACCACCAGTGATGAGTTTGGTTTTTGTCGTCAGTGTGAATTACATAACCTAGCTGACGAACATGTGTCGGTTAACATGATTGATGGTTTACAGAATATATTGCCTGCGGGCACTCCACGTTTTACTCAAACGGTTTCCAGTAACCTGGTTGATGCCTATAAATGGAGTGAGTTGCATAGGCCAACTGGTTTGGCAATGTTTACACTTTACTCGGGTATTACTGACCGTGCAGAACCTAGTGAATCGTTGAAGGCCAATACTGTATTCTCAATGGGTTTTGATGAATACAAAGTTTTACTGTGTAATGCTCAACTTGAGAACTTCTGGCGCAATGACGTGTTAGAAACTGAAAGTGCTAAGCGGGGTATACGTGGGGCGTATTTTCTCAATGTAGAGTTCGAATTACCCCCAATGCAGAGTAAAAAATGGCAGTTGGTGGCTAATCTTGAACAAAACCAGTCTCAGGTCAGCGCGTTGATACAATCTTTAGGTAACCCAAGTAAAGTGCTCACTGATTTGACTGATTCTATAAGTGAAGGCTCTGATATTTTGGCTCGTATTATGGCCGCGTCCGATGGCTTTCAACTGACTAGTGAAGAAAATGTGTCAGTACACCATTACGCCAATACTCTGTTTAATAATTTAAGAGGAGGCGTGTTTGATAATCAATACTCCTTATCAACTAGAGATTTTATCGCCACCTTAAAAATCTTCAATATCGATGTGCACAGTAAGCATGTAGAAGGGTTGTCTCAGTTGCCAGAACAGATCGCATTACAGGACTTTTCTAGCATCATTACTTCTATTAATGACCCACAGCTAGAACGATTAGCTGCTGAATATTTACCTATCACTTTTGGGCGAAGACATGGCGATCCTAGTCGTCCATGGAACCAATTTGAAATTAGATTAAAAGATGATGCCGGACATCGCTTGTTGTCATATCAAGGTAATTGGCGGGACATTTTTCAAAATTGGGAAGCCTTAACCTTTAGTTATCCAGAGTTTATTGAATGTGTTATCGCCAAATTTGTGAATGCATCCACCATAGATGGCTATAACCCTTATCGCATTACCAAAGGTGGAATAGATTGGGAAGTGGAAGAGCCAGATGACCCATGGAGTTACATTGGTTATTGGGGCGATCACCAGATCATTTATTTGTTGAAAATGTTGGAGTTGTCTAAACAATTTCACCCCACGTTATTAGCGCAATTACTAAACCAGTCGATTTTTAGTTATGCCAATGTTCCTTATCGGATTAAGTCATTTGACGATATGTTGAATAATGCAAAAAGCACTGTGACCTATGATGAAGACTCTGCAGCGCGTATTGCTGAAAAAGTCGAACAATTTGGTGCTGACGGTAAGTTAATACTGGATAAAAATGGTGATGTGTATCAAGTTAATTTGCTGGAAAAACTTTTGGTACCTTTGTTATGTAAATTAGGTAACTTGGTCGTCGATGGTGGTATTTGGTTGAACGCCCAGAGACCAGAATGGAATGATGCAAACAATGCTTTGGTGGGTCAAGGCTTGTCTATGGTCACACTGAATTATCTAAGACGTTATGTGCGTTTTTTCCAAGGTTTGATGAAGGATCAGTCTGACACTACTGAATTATCTTATGAAGTAGCGTTGTGGCTCAAAGAAACCGCTGAAATATTACAAGAATTAAGCCCAAAACTAGATGGCTTACCGGTATCTGATACCTTGCGTTTTAACGTGTTAAAGGACCTAGGACAAGCGGCTTGGCGTTATCGTGAGGCGGTGTATAAAACTCAGAGCTTTAGTCATAAAGAAATATGCTCGGTTGACATGGTAAATCTATTGCTTAGCCATGCATTGATCGTGATTGACCATACTATTCAGAATAATGTGGGAGATGATGGTTTATATCACTCATATAACTTATTAGGTTTTAGAGACCAGCAGGCGACAGTAGAAAATCTTTATCCTATGCTTGAAGGGCAAGTGGCCGCTATCAGTTCTGGGGCTATTAACCCAAAGCAGACTGCGGACGTATTGGATGCATTGTTTGCCAGTGATGTTTACCGGTCTGATCAGAAAACCTTTATGCTGTATCCAGACCGAGTACAGACACCCTTTTTAGATAAAAATGTGATTACGTTGGCTGAGTTTAATGACGTACCCGTTTTATCACAAATGATGTCCGCCGCTGATGAGCGTATTGTAATGCAGGACGTAGAGGGATGTTATCGTTTTAATCCCAAGGTGAAAAATAATGGTGAATTGATTCTGCTGCTAAATACCCTTAGTGCCGACTATCCTGCATTGGATAAAACAATGGTGTCTAAGATTGAGAGTCTGTATGAAAAAGTATTTAATCATCAATCGTTTACCGGTCGATCTGGTGGCATGTTTGGTTTTGAAGGTTTAGGCAGCGTGTATTGGCATATGGTGTCAAAACTATTACTCGCATTAAAAGAAAATTTCTATAGCGCAGTTGCAGAAGACGCCGAGCCTGAGCTGATCCAACGTTTAGGAGCTCTGTATTACCGGGTGCGTGGTGGCATTGGTTTTAACAAATCACCTGAAGAATATGGCGCATTTCCTTGCGATCCATACTCCCACACGCCTAAACATGCTGGCGCACAACAACCCGGTATGACAGGACAAGTTAAAGAAGAAATTTTGAGTCGTTTTGGTGAGCTGGGGATTCATGTTCTTAATGGTGAAGTTGAATTTAAACCAAGCCTTTTGCGTAGTCGTGAATTTGTATCACATGAAAAGCCATTCCGTTACCTAGATATACAAAATAAATGGCAGCAAACTACCGTACCCAAAAACGGTATCGGGTTTACTTGGTGTCAAGTACCTGTTGTATATGAACTAAGCGTTGGTGCATCCACGCTTACGATAACCTTGTCTGATGGAAAACAAATTACATCCAGCGACTTGACGTTAGGTAATGAGTACAGTAATGCATTGTTTAACCGAACGGATTTCATCAAACAAATTCATATCACCCTAAACACTAGTCAACTGCTTGACGAATAAAAGTCGCAGTTTGTTTTGTTGATGTTAAGTTATAAATATTATAAAGGTCATTATGTCTGGAAATTATTATAGAAATCGCGCCAATTTACTTCATGTTGGTAAATCGTCGATAAAGGAAATGCAAGCTGAAGTCAGCAGGTTATTAGCTGATAAAATTCATGGTTTGTCTTTTAGTCCTTATATTTCTGGGCAAGGGCCTGGTACCCAAATTACTGAAGAGCAAATTCATCAGCGCTTGCAACTTATGGCGCCTTATGTGAAATGGGTTAGAACTTTCTCTTGCACTGAAGGTAATGAGTTAATCCCTAAAATAGCCGCAGAATATGGTTTGAAAACGTTAGTTGGCGTATGGCTAGAAAGCGACCTCGAGAATAACGAAAAAGAGCTTGCCAATGCTATCAAAGTGGCACAAGCGGGACACGCCGACTTACTCGCTGTGGGCAACGAAGTGTTGCTGCGCGAAGAAATGTCACAGGACCAATTAATAGATTATATTCAGCGTGTCAAACAAGGTGCGCCCGGCGTACCAGTAGGATACGTGGATGCGTATTTCTTATTTGAAGACAATCAGAAAGTAACGGATGCCTGTGATGTTATTTTTGCTAACTGCTATCCGTTTTGGGAAGGATACCCAGCAGAACATGCAATGGTGTACATGAAAGATATGTACCGTAGAGCACAAAAAGTAGCGCCAGGTAAACAAGTGATTATCAGTGAAACCGGTTGGCCAGATCAAGGCAGCGCAGAGAGAGCCGCGGTCCCTTCTTATGAAAATGCGATCCGATATTTTGTAGACTCCTACCACTGGACACAAGAAGAGGGAATTGACTTGTTCTATTTTTCCTCATTTGATGAAGATTGGAAAGTAGCTGATGAAGGTGACGTGGGTGCCTATTGGGGTATTTTAGATAAAGATGGAAATCATAAATATGCAAAGTAGCCATACAAGTCAATCTGCCATTGAAAAAATGACAGGCCTTAAACATGGCAATAGCATTTGTTATTCGGGTTACAGAGAGGGACAAGATCCACGGTTAGGGATTTTTCCAAGCTATAAAGATGTAAAAGAAGATCTGTTGTTGTTGGCTGAGAATTGGTCTTTTCTACGTCTGTATGATTGCAGTAAACACGCCGAAACTGTACTTGATGTGATTGAAACAGAAAAATTAGATTTTTATATTATGCTGGGAGTGGATATGGCTGCAGAAGTCAGTAATCCCAATTGTCCCTGGGGCGCGCATTTTGACGATGAAAAACTCGCGGAAAATAAATTACATAATAGTGATGAAATTGACCGACTTATAGCTTTAGCTGCTCAATATCCAAAGTCTGTTTTTTCTGTGTCTGTGGGTAATGAAGCGAGTGTGGAATGGACGGATCACATGGTACCGGTTGACAGTTTGGTGAATTACGTCAAACGTATAAAAGCTAATATTATACAGCCTGTGACGTTCTGTGAAAACTACGTGCCTTGGACTAATAAATTGCTACCTTTGGTGGAAGAGTTGGACTTTATTTCAATCCATACTTATCCCGTTTGGGAATTTCAAAATATTGACAATGCGCTCGAATATACTAAAAGTAACTATCATCAAGTGTTGGCTTGTCATCCGGATAAACCTATCGTCATTACTGAAGCGGGCTGGACCACTCAGTCAAATGGTCAGGGTATTGAGTCATGGAATGCATCAGAAGCATTACAAACTGCGTATTATTCTCAGCTCTTAGAATGGACCACGAAAGAACGCATACTTACCTTCGTATTCGAAGCGTTTGATGAGCCTTGGAAAGGTTCAGATGATCCACAAGAGCCAGAGAAACACTGGGGACTGTTTAAGGTTGACCGTAAACCCAAACAAGTCATGCAGGAAGCCTAAATTTAGGCTCCGGAGCTAAATCGCAATAACATTATAATATT
>Ga0307488_10000247_pt1 | contig 42667 bp, 29 predicted proteins | sample SB02metaG_FD_202248 | JGI IMG/M metagenome (GOLD analysis project Ga0307488, IMG submission 202248) | Sea-ice brine microbial communities from Beaufort Sea near Barrow, Alaska, United States - SB 0.2 | ecosystem: Environmental > Aquatic > Marine > Coastal | place: USA: Alaska | collected... | reverse complement strand
AACAAGCTATTGTGTCATCCAATACAGCGATTGAGAAAGGTGGCTTAGCTAATCAAGGTTCAGTTCATATGTTGTTAGGACTAGCGCATTATAATCAGAAAAATTTTGTTAAAGCTTTAGACGAACTAGCCAAAGCAGAGGCGTTTAAGTCGAGCCGAGCAGCTGCCCAGCAGTGGAAGCAATTTGTTGGCAGAGAGAAGAATGAAACTGAACAGCTGCAGGCTGAATTAAATAGTATTTAGTTTTCTTGCAAAGAGTTAGTAGTTGTTTGGTGTTAGATCAATAAGGCGACTTTTGGTTGCCTTTTTTTAATAGCACCTAATGTCTGCTAAAAAGCGTCAATAGTTTTGCCTTTTGCCAACAGCGTCAAACTGTGCTTCATTTAAGCTTTGGTACCTGTTTTTCAGCCGTTTTTACTATTCAATAGCCTAACGGCAACCCCGCCAGCAATACCAACGCCTAACATAGCACCTCCACCTAATGAGGTACCGCCTAGTGAATAGTTACCTGAGCCTTTCATCATTCCCGAACAGCCCAAACTTGCCAGCAACTTGTTTACGTTAATCATCGTAAAAACTAATCAATGAGTGTGGGGGAATTTGAGCACCATTTTTTATAAACATAAAAAAAAGGCAGGACTTCTTCAATCAAGCACAGCCTTTCTACCATCTTATTTGTCGCTATTTATCCTTAGCAATCTGCTCATGCAACCAAGCTGCATGCCGCGGCGCTTTTTTTGTTTTGCTCCACTCTTCTAACATGTCGGGGGCAACCCTATGTAGCTCTTGCATTTGCTCATCCGTGTGCGTATTTGCTGCAAGCTCCAGACGGTGACCATTTGGATCGAAGAAGTATATCGATTTAAATATACCATGGTTAGTTGGGCCAACAACATCGATGCCATGGCTCTCAATTGAGGCTTTAGCCGCGTTTAACTCTTCTAAGCTATCCACTTTGATCGCTATATGTTGTACCCATTTAGGTGTATTTTGATCACGATCCATATCTGGCTGTTGTGGCAGCTCAAAAAAGGCCAAAACGTTGCCATTACCCGCATCCATAAAAATATGCATGTAAGGGTCATACGCACCAGTAGAAGGAACGTGGTCTTCGGCTATCGCTAGCTGAAAATCCATACCTAATACATTCTGGTAAAACTCAACGGTTTCCTTTGCATCTTTGCAGCGATAAGCCACATGATGAAAGCCATTTAGCTGAATTGGGTGGCTCATACGCCTTCCTTTTCCTCTGTTTTCTCACCGGTGTTCAAAACACCGCGATTAATTTGGTCGCGCTCAATAGATTCGAATAGCGCTTTAAAGTTGCCTTCACCAAAGCCTTCATCGCCCTTGCGCTGAATGAACTCAAAAAATACTGGACCTAGTTGGGTTTCAGAGAATATTTGAAGCAACAATCTCGGGCCACCTTCAGTGGTACCATCCATTAAAATACCACGTGTTTGAAGCTCTTCAACAGGTTCACCGTGATTTGGTAAACGGCCTTCTAATAATTCGTAGTAAGTTGACGGTGGTGCGGTCATAAACGGCATCCCCATGTCTTTCAAACGGTCCCAACAAGCCACTAAATCATCACAACTAAAGGCAATATGTTGAATGCCCTCGCCGTTAAAAGCACGCAAAAACTCCTCAATTTGACCCTTGCCGCCTTCACCTTCTTCGTTCAATGGAATGCGAATTTTGCCATCAGGCGCACTTAGTGCTTTTGATGTTAATCCGGTGTATTCACCCTTGATGTCGAAGAAACGAACTTCTTGAAAATTAAACAACTTTTGATAGAAATCAGCCCAATACTTCATGCGGCCGCCATAAACGTTGTGGGTTAAATGGTCGATAACATTGAAGCCAGCGCCGACTGGGTTGCGGTCAACACCTTCAATATAGTCAAAATCGATATCATAAATAGATAGCTCGTCACCATAACGGTCTATCAAATAGATGATTGCGTTGCCGATGCCTCGAATCGCAGGCAGACGCAGCTCCATAGGACCCGTTTCAACTTGCACCGGCTCAGCGCCTTGAGCCAATAAATGCTTATAAGCTTTCACTGCATTTTTAACACGAAAGCCCATTCCGCATGCCGACGAACCATGTTCACGCGCAAAATACCAAGCTGCAGATTTTGGTTCGTAGTTGGCAATAAGATTGATACCGCCTTGACGCCATAGTTGTGCGTCTTTGGTGCGGTGGTTTGCAATGTGACTAAATCCCATTGCAGTAAACACTGTTTCTAAGTGACCCTTTTCAGGAGAAGAAAATTCGATGAATTCAAATCCATCCAAGCCAGCTGGATTTTCAAATAAGTCTGCCATTGTTTACTCTTTTTAATTATGTATAAATTTAAAGGCGTTTTACGCCAAATTTCAATAGCCGCAGTGTAGATTATTTAGCTAAAAATTACCCGCTAAGGGTATCCAGACGCTCTGTAGTGATTTAATCAAAAACGTACAGATGTAAACAATTAAGTACAGAAATACCACTTAAAGCCTTATTTTTCACTCTTAAATCACATGTTACGCAACATTCTATGCTTATCATGTCCTCAACATTTTGTTCACCAGCGAATTAATATACAAAACTCCTCAGCACTAACATTTAAGGCATCAAAGTATATCTGTTTCAACGTCTGCATTTTTAATAGTGATGGCTTCTTGATTGCTTATATGAGTGGTTATATATTATAGATAGGAGCGACGAAGCTGCCAGCTTCATAATAACCTTACGCAACCTAATTTATGCATAACTCGGATGTAGTCCCAGATAGCAGATAAAAAAATCGAACAATAGACGGATATAGCAGCAATGAACGACGACATCGAAATTCTCCTATTTAATGACCAACTGGCTCCATATTTTGAGCATATTAATGGGCAATGGATTAATGCTATGTTTGTCCTTGAAGACATTGACAAGCAAGTATTGCAGCAGCCGCGCAAGCATATTATTGATAAAGGTGGGAAAATTTGGTTCGCAAAGCACGCTTCACTTGGCATTATAGGGGCATGTGCATTGTTGAATAAAGGCGGCGGCAATTTCGAATTGACTAAAATGGGTGTGTTGGACACTGCACGTGGCTTAAAAGTGGGCGAGGTTATGCTTCGTTATGTCATTCAACAGGCCAAAGAGATGAACATAGCCTGTTTATTTTTACTCACTAATTCAAAGTGTGAAGCTGCTATTCATCTTTACGAAAAGAATGGATTTGAGCATGACAAAAAAATTATGCAAACGTACGGGCAAAGCTATGCAAGATGTAATGTAGCTATGCGTTTTGTTAAGTAGGATCACCCTGTTTTTTTGCCATCATCGCGGCGTCAAAAATTTCTTTACTAAACAAGTGAGCAGTAAGTTAGTCAACGTTTAAAAGAATGGTTAATACATAAGGAATAATTATGGACAATCGGAGTAAACAAAGACTCAACGATGTTAATCAACTATTAGCACAGCATGAAGGTATATCTGAGTCGACTTACCAGCAGATTACTGAAGCCTTGGAAATGCAACATGAGACATTTGGATTTAACGCTAAAAAGCAGCTTAAAGTCGCTATGTTTGACGCGCGGTCCTATGATATTGCAGCATTTAATGCTGAACATCATGCGCATATTCAAGCAATAAATATTCAAAGTTCATTAAACGAAGTGTCTGCAATTCAAGCAAAAGGGTGTTTGGCCATTTGTGTTTTTGTTAATGATGATTGCAGTGAACCAGTCATAGCTAAGTTGGCAGCATGCGGTGTAAAACTAATAGCGTTGCGTTGTGCGGGGTTTAATAATGTTGATTTAGCGGCTTGCAAACGACATGAAATCGACGTAGTACGGGTGCCAGAATATTCGCCTCATGCTGTCGCAGAGCATACAATTGGGCTCATGATAATGCTTAATCGAAAGTTGCACCAAGCTTATATGCGCAATAAAAATGGTCAATATGTGTTAGACGGACTGGTCGGTTTTGATATGAATGGCAAAACAGTGGGAGTTGTCGGCGTTGGCAAAATTGGACGTTGCTTAATTACTATCTTACTGGGTTTTGGTTGCAAGGTATTAGCTTACGATGTAAAGCCTAACGAGGCACTGCAAGCTAACCCATGTGTGGATTTTGTGCCCTTAGAAACGCTGTTTGAGTCGAGCGATATTATTACATTGCATGCTCCCCTGACAAAACAAACGTATCATATGGTTAATGCGGATGCGCTTAACAGAATGAAACAAAAAGTAATGATTATCAATACTAGCAGAGGAGCGCTAATTGATACTAAGGCCTTAGTTCAAGGATTGAAATCCGGAAAAATTGGTTCGGCAGGTCTAGACGTATATGAAGAAGAGGCAAGTATTTTCTTTCATGACAAAAGCGGCGAAGTGATCACTGATGATGTTTTTGCAAGGCTAACGACATTTAACAATGTGGTTATCACTTCCCATCAAGGTTTTTTAACGAAAGAAGCATTGAGTAATATTGCAGAAACTACATTGCTCAGTTTTGCCGAGTTTATTGAAGGCAAAAGAGGTGACTATCTGACATATGTTGTGAGCGTTTAAGTGCTTAATAACGTATCGATTTGCGTGTTATACATATTTTTTGAATCATGGTAATCAGAGCAAAAATAGACAAATAGATATCGGATTGTAAACTTTTTACGCATAAGATTGGTTCAGATTAATAGATCACGACATTCAACTTATTCATATAGAGGAAGATTTTTACCTTCCTCTTTTCATCTGGAAATTAGTCATGCAATCTATAGTTCCTCAGTCTCATAGTGAAATCGATTGGTCTGCCATTATTAAGTCCGGCGACCGCATCTTTCTCGGTTCAAATGCGGCCATACCTAACGCCCTTATTGATAGCTTAATCGAGAATGGCAAAGATATTAAAGATATTGAAGTTACCCATATAGGTACATTATCGGATGAGCGCTGGGCCCTGCCTAAGCACCAGCGTCAGTTCAAAGTTAATACCTTCTTTATTCACGGGAACGTCATCCGTCAAGCCGTAGATGAGGGAAGAGCCGATTACACTCCTTGTTTTTTATCAGAAGTTTCTAGCTTGTTTACTAATGATATTTTGCCATTGGATGCCGCTCTAATTATGGTGAGTCCACCTGATGAACTTGGTTATTGTTCATTAGGTGTCTCTGTAGATGTAGTGATGTCGGCAGCGCGCTCTGCAAAAAAGATAGTGGCTCAAATAAACACGCAAATGCCAAGAACAGCAGGACATTCGTTTATTCACATCTCGGAATTTACAGCTTGTATTGAACACGAACAAAAACTACCAGAAGTGAAGCCAGCGGAAAAAAATGACATTTATGAACGAATTGGTCAATACGTTTCCATGCTGGTGGAGGATGGTGCAACACTGCAACTAGGTATTGGTAAAATACCGGATGCCACCTTACGTTATTTGGGTAAACACAAAAATCTTGGGATCCACAGTGAAATGATCAGCGACGGTGTTATTGAACTTATTCAAAGCGGTGTTATTAATAATCGAGCTAAAACTTTTCACCCCGGTAAATCAGTAGTCAGTTTTTGCATGGGAACAAAACGTCTTTATGATTTTGTTCACAACAATCCGCACGTAGAGTTCTATCCATCAAGTTATGTAAATAAACCGACAAATATCGCGAAAAATGACAAACTTGTATCGATCAACAGTGCACTGGAAGTTGATTTAACCGGGCAAGTCGTAGCTGACTCAATTGGACACGATTTTTACAGTGGTATTGGTGGTCAAGTGGATTTTGTAACTGGATCAACGCTCAGTAAAGGCGGAAAGCCTATCATTGCATTACCTTCTACCGCAAAGAATGGAACTGTTTCTCGAATTGTCGCCAATATTAAAGAGGGTGCGGGCGTTGTAACATCACGTGGTAACGTGCATTACATTGTCACTGAATTCGGCGTTGCTAGCTTAAAAGGAAAAAGTATTCGCGAGCGTGCATTGGAATTAATTAGGATAGCGCATCCTAAATTTAGACAAGAATTACTTGCAGCGGTAAGGCAGCATTATTGGGTACCTGACTATCAAACCAAGTACCCCACTGATATTCCTGAATTAGGGGAAATGCAACTGCAAGAAATACAAATACAAGGAGAAGTGTTTTATCTACGACCACTCAATCCGGCAGATGAACGGCGTCTCCAAGAATTTTTCTACTCACACACCAAAGAGACGTTGCGCTTGCGCTACAATTACTTACCACAGGGTATGAGTCGTCAGAACTCCTGTGATTTAGTCAGTGTTGATCAAACTAAAGATATTGCGCTCACCATCGTTAACCAGCAAGGTTCCAGCGTAAAGATTGAAGCAGTAGGTCGCTATTATTTAACCACGGATAATACCTGTGAAGTGGCTTTTGTCACGCGCGAAAATCAGCAGGGTAAGGGCATGGCATCTCTATTGATGAAGCAGATGATCAGTATCGCCCAACAAAGAGGTGTGTCTAAAATGGTGGCTTATGTGCGCATTCAAAATAAGCCAATGATAACTGTGTTTGAGCAATTTAAGTTTAAACGCGTGTTCAATCCAGACCCTGCAGAAGTTGAACTGGTGTTGTTTTTACAGGAGAGTTAAATGCCGATTACATTTATAAGCAGTCCTGCGTGTTTGTTACATGATATGGACCCTGAGCATCCAGAACAACCTGCAAGGTTGCACAGCATTAACGATCAAATCATTTCCTCAGGTGTCGAATTTGCGATTAACTTTGCCGATACTCCGCCAGCCGAATTGGTGCAACTATATAGAGCTCATGACAATCAATTTGTTGATAACATAATTAAAGAAGCCCCAACAGAGGGTCATAAATGGCTAGATGATGATACTTTGATGATGCCAAAATCATTGGATGCTGCCCTGTATGCTGCTGGCAGTGGTGTTCACGCTGTTGATCTTATTATGAGCGGCGATTCTAAAAAAGCATTTTGTGCTGTGCGGCCGCCAGGTCATCATGCGCAATACGCTAAGTCTGGGGGCTTTTGCATCTTCAATAACATTGCCGTAGCTGCTTTGCATGCACTCGATCAATATGGCTTAAAAAAAGTCGCTATTATCGATTTTGACGTGCACCATGGCAACGGAACTGAAGACATTTTTAAAGACGATCCTCGCGTGTTGTTTTGCTCGTCGTTTCAGCATCCTTTTTATCCTTTCAGTGGCGATAAACCAACTAATGAACATATTCTGAATATCCCTATCCCAGCCGGAACGAAAGGGCCGGAGTATCGTGAAATGGTCAAGCCTTGGTTTGAAAAACTAGATGATTTTGCGCCAGAGATGATTTTTATTTCTGCTGGTTTTGACGGGCATGCCGAGGATGCACTGGGACATTTGCGTCTAGTGGAAGCCGATTATGAATGGGTAACGTTACAAATCAAACAAATTGCTGATAAACATTGTGGCGGAAAAATCGTGTCTATGCTCGAAGGTGGATACGCGCTAAGCGCTCTATCACGCAGTGTTGTTTCACATATCAAAGCGTTAATGACCTAACGTTCATCAATACTGATTGTTAGGCGTAAAATACAGCGTTGCTGTTTTTTTGTTTAGCTACGTGACTAAGGCAGTATAAAGTATCAATTGAACGTAAAAAAACTATGTATACTCTGTGGAGACTAATATTACAGATTAAGATTAAAATTTGAATGCGCAGAAGTCGATATAGACGTTAGCCAAAGCAGTTCATAAAAAGCAGTGTATGAAAGGTCTAGGCAAAGTGATTAAAGCTAATGCATTAGACTCATTGCTTAGTAAACGCTTTTCGTTGAGTTCAGGTTTAAAAGGAAAAAGTAGTAATGAAATATTCCCCCCTTGGAAGTTCAGGTTTGTCTGTGTCTCGTGTGTGCTTGGGAAGCATGACATGGGGTATACAAAACACACAGGCTGACGCAGATGAGCAAATCGAATATGCAATAGAACGAGGTGTTAACTTCATTGACACCGCAGAAATGTATCCAGTTCCACCTTCAGAACAAACCTATGGCGATACCGAACGTTGCATAGGAAACTGGCTATCACGTAATCCTAAACAACGTGAAAAACTGATTATTGCGACAAAAATAGCAGGTCCCGGGTTTCCGTACATTCGCGACAACTCGATTATTAGTGGCGCTACTATAGAGCGGGCAATCGATGATTCCTTGGCACGACTGCAAACTGATTACATAGATGTGTATCAGTTGCATTGGCCAAATAGAATATCTCCACATTTTGGCAAGCATTGGCCTAATCATGTGATGGCGACTCAGCAAAATGTAAAAGCTGAAAAGAAGCGTATGCGAGATATTGTTTTAGGATTAGGTAAAGCCCTTGAAAGTGGAAAAATAAGACATTGGGGATTATCAGACGATACGACGTGGGGCATTCATACTTATTTAAACCTGTGTGATGAGTTAGGGGTGGCCAAACCTGTTTCAATTCAAAATGAATTTAATTTACTGCATATTAAAGACTGGCCATATCTCATTGAGTCTTGTGTCTTCGAAAAAATCGCTTATTTACCTTGGTCTCCTTTATCGACTGGCATGCTGTCTGGGAAATATGTTGGTGGTGCAAGACCCCAAGGTAGCCGTTGGACCATGATTCAACGTCAAGGTTTATTCCGTGACACGGCCTATTCAGATAAAGCCGTTATTGCTTATTGTGATTTAGCGAAAAAGCATGGTATGACACCAAGTAAGATGGCGCTGGCTTGGTGTGACCAAGTCGATGGCGTAACATCCACAATTATCGGAGCGACTAGTCTGGCGCAATTGAAAGAAAATATAGATGCTTTTGATTCATCGCTGTCTGATGCATGTTTAACTGATATTGAAGCTGTATTGAAACAATTTACAGCGCCATTTTAAGGTCAGTAATTACCAAGCTGTGAAAATAAGTCTATTTTTCGACTTTATTAGGGGGAGACTTATTTATGACTCGAACCCTAATTTTTCTATGAGTGAGCCCACCTCTTGCCTGAAGCGCGACTTTCTTAAGGTAATGTTCATTTTGCTTAAACCGTAGTGTTCTATCTGAGCTTGCGAGTGAAAGAAACTGTCACAGATGGTTTCAGCAAAACTAATTTCTTCTAAATTAATGTTGTCTATTCGGCGTTCAAATATAATCAGGTCAGTGATGCGACTCACGTAGTAGCTAAAAACAACAACGGTTTGTTGTTCTTTTGACAACTTGGACTCGCTTAATTTATCGACCATCGGAAGCATGCTTGCCCCAATACTGTCGATAATTTGGTCAGGTAGTTGAGCATTTTTTGCAAAGGTTTTACCCATTATGGCGGAGTTAGTTCCTAACTCTTTTTGAATGCCTTTAACACGATTAAAATGTGTAGAGTGATTCAAATAATATTTTGCAATTGTCGGTTTTATACTGAGTAATGACAAGTCTCCTAAATAATCTAATAAACATCTTGTCGATAACTCTGCTGAATTGTCCAGTTTCATGTCCTTGGCGATTAATAACCCTATTGAACTAGCAAGAAAACTCGCTTTCCAAATTTTTTGATATGCTCGTTTTTGCTCATTATTTACAAACTCGCTGCTGCGCTCGAGTGCAAATTGCATTGCAATGTTTTTTGCTTGAAGCACGCCTAAATAGACAATGGCATGGTTAATTGTGGTGATTGATTTTCGCATAGAAAACAAAGACGAATTGGCTATTTTGATCACTTTTACGACGAGTTCAGGATCGTTTTTAATAATATTTAATAACTCTTTGGGATCGTTAATATTGCGTGTGAGTGACATCAGCAACGGATGTGGCTTTTTTAAATTAGTTGCTGAATCGAAAAACTGACGCTCTTTATCATCGACAATATCTTCAAGTAATACAAACTTAATAAAATCTTCAGACGGGTCAGGCACATCTTTTGGATTTCGAAGTATTAAACTGGGTTCATCAGCAGCCTCACCAATTCCGCGAAAATTGCCACTTTTTGAGGTACTTTTGAAATCGGGATTCTTTGTCGCAATAGTCGACTTTTTACTGATGCGATATAACAACAGAGCAAGGATAAGTCCTGTAATCGCAATTGAGTTAATAATGATATCTAAGGGCACAGAAGGACTCGTAAATGCTTAATTAGTATACTGATGTTACTATATCCTTTAGTCTAAGTTATGCATTGAATTTAATCTAAAGGTATGTTTTTGTAATGCCAATGATGTTAACCATTTGAACTTAGGGGTAAACATGTCCTTGAGCTTACGGACGAACAAACCTTCTTATACCACAATGCAAAAACCGAGTGTCATACCTGAGGCCACTATTAAAGCCGTCATAAGCTTACTTAAAGCCCTGCGTTAGTGCCTGTTAGCGTTCTTAGTATATGCAATGCTGTTGGCTATCAGGCTAATTGGAAGAGTATTTAAAGAAGCAAGTCAGGAGCGAGTTGGCGTGTTTTTTTTAGCACCGTTATGTGCGTTGTTTATTGTTTCATGAATGTATTTTTACCGATAAATAAAAAAGCCTATGCGTTTAAGGCATAGGCTTTTCGATTTTTATATCAACACTTCGGTATTATCAGCCAAAGGTTAATTCATTGATTCAAATTAGACGTTAGAACGCGTATTTCATTGAAAATTGAACTCTTGTCATGTCGCCGTCAGCACCCGATTCAATTTCTCTTGTCGCCTGCTTTATCTCGCCACCGACGGTAATTTTCTGGGTGGGTGAATATAACACGTTAGCACTTATGCTATTCGTGCTTTCAGTCGCTGATGTGCCAGTTAATGCGACATTATTATCAACTGATAACGATGAATAGCTGAAAGTTGAACGCATTTTGTTGTTCCAAACATGGCGATAAGCAACAGAATAAGCTGTTGAGTCAATCGTTTCCAAGTTGCCATTTGCATCTATTACCGCACCATTAACTGTATTTAATGCTACATACCGACCTAAACCTGAGCCTGTTGTAAATGACAAGCGGATATCATCGCTTTCACCAACGTTGATTTTTGAGTTAATGCTAAGACCGGTTGATGATGCAGAGTCATCAACTGAAACAATGTTGTCGTAGTTTAATTGACGTACAAGACCGGCAATTGACAAATGCCCCCAATCGGCCGTGTGGGTATAGCGAACAACAGCATCAGGAATAGCACCGTCATCGGACACAATTCTAGCACCACCACCAAAAGGTGTGATGGTCGTTTCTGAGTTCTCTAATGCAAATTCCCATGCACCCGTTTTATACTTTACGAGTGCTTGGCGGCCAAACACAACACCATCAGTTGCACCGACAAAATCGAGTGTTTCAGGTAACGTTTTTACATCTTGAAAGGTTGTCCATGTTTGACCAACGGTCCAGCCTTTATAACTAATAAAAGCATGACGAAGACGAGGCACGTAAGAATTACTCACGCGCTCATTACCACCTGGAGTGACTAAAAAATCGAATTCTAATACACCTGTAATACTGTCGCCTTCATCCGTTTTAGTGTTTGTGGTGAAACGAAAGCGAGACTGTTTAGCATGTGCATCAAACTGTGTACTTTCTTCTATGCCACCAACCGGAGTTAAACCAGGGAGATAAAAATCTCGGCCAATACTTTGAGAACCTAATGAACCATCGGAGTAATTACTAAACATGGCATCTACTTTTATATAGCCACTGAATTTCACATCCGTACCTGCCAGCATGTCCGCTTGAGTATTCATCGATATCGCAGATATTCCTAGAGCTAAAGAAACAGCTAATGCAGATTTTAATATTGAATTTTTCATATTCGTTTATATCTTCCTAATTGTTATTAGTATGTAAAGGTTTTGTAAATTGGTATTGATTCTACGTAAATCAAGGGGATTTCAAATTAGCGTATGGTCTATAAGACTAAAGTCGTATGAATTTAAGGGGGGTTGGATCATACCAAAGTATTATTTTTGTTTGCCCCTATATATAGGTATATTATTGCTGCAGGAGCAACATATTTTTAGAACGTTAAATACGGAGACAATACAATGTCGGCCAAAAAACTTTATCCAGTACCTGAATCATACAAAAAAGACACATTGCTGACGCCTGAGCAATATAATGCGATGTACGAACAGTCAGTGAATGATCCTGACGTTTTTTGGGCTGAGCAGATGACTCAGATTGATTGGTACAAAATTCCCACTATCATTAAAAATACAACGTTCGATGCCGAAGAGCTATCAATTAAATGGTTTGAAGATGGCGAATTGAATGTAAGCTACAATTGTATTGACCGCCATTTGGCAACACGTGCTAAAAAGACCGCTTTGTTTTGGGAGGGTGACAACCCTAATGATAGCCAAAAAGTATCTTATCAAGAGCTTCATTATGAAGTGTGTAAGCTTGCGAATGGTTTAAAAAAACTGGGTGTCAAAAAGGGCGACCGCGTCGCACTCTATATGCCAATGGTCCCTCACGCTGCCTATGCGATGTTGGCTTGCGCCCGAATTGGCGCCATTCATTCTGTTATTTTCGGCGGATTTTCACCTAATGCAATTGCTGATCGTATTAACGATAGCCAAGCTAAAGTTGTCATTACTTGTGATGAAGGTCGCAGAGCAGGGCGCTCGGTGCCGTTAAAAGCGAATGTTGACAAAGCATTATCCAATGGTGCTTGCCCTTCAATTACCGCTGTCGTTGTGCACCAGTTAACCGGCGGCAACGTTGAAAATAATGATGTCGACGTTTGGTGGCATGAGCTCATTGATGATTGTTCGGCTCAGTGCGAGCCAGAAGTAATGAATGCTGAAGATCCACTCTTTATTTTATATACATCGGGTTCTACGGGGCAACCAAAAGGGGTTGTTCACACAACCGGTGGTTATTTACTATATACAACGATGACATTCAAATATGCGTTTGATTATCGCGAGGATGATATTTTTTGGTGCTCAGCCGACGTGGGTTGGATTACAGGTCATAGTTATATTGTTTACGGTCCACTATCTAATGGCGCTTCACAGATATTTTTTGAAGGTGTTCCCACTTATCCTGATGTACGTCGTATTGCGCAAATTGTTGAAAAATACAAAGCAACTACATTGTACACAGCACCAACAGCAATACGTGCTTTAATGGCACATGGTGACAAACCGGTAGAAGGCTGTGATTTGTCTTCATTACGGATCCTTGGTTCTGTTGGAGAGCCAATTAATCCAGAGGCTTGGGATTGGTATTACCGGACTATTGGACAAAGTAGGTGTCCGATTATTGATACTTGGTGGCAGACTGAAACTGGTGGCATTATGATTATGCCGCTGCCAACAGTACATGACTTAAAGCCGGGTTCAGCAACGCGTCCGATGTTTGGTATTGTGCCCGCATTATTTGATGCCGAAGGAAATGAGTTAGAAGGCGTCGCGGAAGGTAACTTAGTGATCAAAGACAGCTGGCCGAGCCAAGCGAGAACGGTATATGGCGATCATAAGCGCTTCATTGAAACCTATTTTAGCGCTTACCCAAATGTATATTTCACAGGAGATGGTTGTCGTCGTGATGAAGATGATTATTTCTGGATTACGGGAAGAGTAGATGATGTACTTAACGTATCGGGTCACAGATTAGGAACAGCCGAGATCGAAAGTGCCTTAGTAGCGCATCCACACGTGGCAGAAGCTGCGGTTGTTGGGTATCCTCATGATATAAAAGGCCAAGGCATTTATGTTTATATAACACCGAATGAAGGCATTAAAGTAAACGACGAACTGACGGCTGAAATCCGCAATTGGGTTCGTTCCGAGTTAAGTCCAATTGCTACTCCTGATATAATCCAGTGGTCTAAGGGATTACCAAAAACGAGATCAGGCAAAATTATGCGTCGAATCCTACGTAAAATTGCAGCAAATGAGCATGAAAACTTAGGTGATACGTCAACATTGGCAGATCCATCAGTTGTTGATAAACTCATCGAGGAGCGATTGAATAAATAAAGGAATTTGTATGGTAAACCTGCTTATTGCAGACGATCATCCTCTATACCGTGATGCCCTGAAAGGGGCATTAAATATAGCATTTAGTGATCTAAATATACTTGAGTCGGGCAGTTTAAATGAAACGGTAAAAGTGCTGCATGAGCACGACATTGATTTACTCTTACTTGACTTACATATGCCGGGAAGCAACGATTTATTTGGATTATTACATATCCAAAAAACATTCCCTGATATACCTATTGCAGTTGTCTCTGGGACAGAAGATGCTTCTTTAATTTCAAAGGTAGTCGGCGTTGGCGCTATGGGTTTCATACCAAAAACAGCAAGCGCACAAAATATTAGTGATGCCGTAAACGCAATGTTAGCTGGTGATATTTGGGTACCAGAGAACGTTAGGCAACAAATTGAGCATATAGACGAACATTTTTCTGAATTAGCCGAAAATGTTGCTAGTTTGACACCAGCACAGTACAAGGTGTTATGTTACATGCGAGATGGTTTACTCAATAAACAAATTGGATACAATTTGGAAATTGCTGAGGCCACTGTGAAAGCCCATGTGACTGCAATATTTAGAAAGCTAGGAATTAACAATCGCACGCAAGCCGTTTTAATAGCTAGCGAATTGCAATTAGAACCACCACTTAAATAGCAAATAGTCACCAACGACATTGCATCAATCACGCTTTGCTAGTGTCGTAAATTCAAATTGACCTTTTGCATTTATTTCTCGGCTGCACTCACCCGCAAAATATAAATAATTAAGATGTGAAAACGCCTCTGCAATTGCAAAAAACATATTATGCGGGTTGAGCTCACGTTTAAATAATACAGGTAAACAATCTTTGATGGTTTTTGCTTGCTGACAAAATTCACGCAAACTACTCAGGTGGGCATGATGATGCTCAATCAGCTCCTTCACACGCGTATGCAAACCGTGAAAAGGTTGTTTATGTGATGGTAATACGAGGGTATTTGATGGCAACGTTAAAAATTGGGGTAGCGTACTTAAATACATATCCAATGAATTCGCGCTAGGTTCAGTGCTATAAACGCCGATATTTGGTGAAATACCGGGCAACACATGATCACCAGAAATCAGCACTCCTCTTTGTTTGCTATACAAACAAACATGTTCAGGAGAATGCCCTCGTCCAATCATAACCTGCCACTGATCATTACCAATGCGAATTGAATCGCCTTCTTTCAAACACTGAAATTGGAGTGGGATAGGGCGAATTACCTGACCAACCCCTTTGTTTTCTTTGCGGTTACTCTTTGCTTTTGCTACATAGTCCTCTGGCATACCACAACGCACTAGATACTCGTCATCTTGCCAGTCTGAAGCGCCTCTGCTGCCGGCGGATAATGCCCTTGCAACAAAGTACTCCGAATGACTCATATATAAGGGCACTCTGAATTTTTCAACTAGATAACCAGCCATTCCTATATGATCCGGGTGCATATGAGTTACGATGACTTTGCTAATGGGTTTGGTTAATTTCGCTAACAGAGAATCCCATAATTCCTCAACACGGCTGGTGCCAATACCGGTATCAATCAAAGCGTAACCGTCATTACCATCGTCTAACAAGTATAAATTAATATGGTCCAAATCAAATGGCAATGGCATACGCAACCACAGGATATCAGGAGCCACTTTTTGCATTGTACCGGGCTCTGGGATCGGCACCTCGATGAAAGTAATTGGCATGGATACTCCGTAATATAAATGAATTTTGGATTTCCATTAAAAACAATAATGCCAAGTAATACCAAGCACAATTATCAATTATCAAGTATTAGAGAATTGAATAGCGCAGCGACACAACCAGACCAACCAATAAGTGCGCATGCTTGCATTATTGAATGATTAAAATGGAAGTTAGGAGCTTGCTTTAAACGTTTTCCTTCGTTGCATTGCGAGTCTAAAGTCATTAATAACATGTCTTATGAATGCCCTGAACACACCTAATTGTGGCTGGGGTGCTAGGCCTTTTGATAAACGAATAATTTGCCAATAGTAAAAACCGACTTGGCCGAAGGCGTTGATCGCTTTAATCATATTCAATGGACTATTATTGCCCCAAAAACCCTTGCCAAGAACGAGTTTATTTTCGTAGTTATCTAATTGGTCGACGGCTCCTTGCATCAACTGATTAGAGCAATCTGTTTGTGTGCATAAAGGACGTGCTAAGCCAATTAGGTCAACTTCGCCTTTCTCTATTGCTGCTTGCATAACGGCGCGACTTCTAAATCCGCCAGTGATCATTACTGGCACATTCGCGTTAGCTTTAATTTGTTCGGCGTATTCAATAAAGTAAGCCTCACGACGCCTAGTGCTGTCGCGCACTTCGGTTGCTTCAACGCCTAATAAACTCATCTGTTCGTAAGTGCCACCCGATATTTCAAGTAAATCTATACTGTCCTCGGCAAGCCAACTTGCTACCTGAATACACTCTTCCAAAGTAAAACCGCCTTTTTGAAAGTCAGCAGAGTTAAGCTTTACAGAAATTGGGAAATTGCTACCCAAGGCATGGCGAACTTTTTGAATGATGGTGCGAATAATACGAGCCCGGTTTGCTAATGAGCCGCCCCATTTGTCCTCTCTTTTGTTAGTGTTGGGAGATAAAAATTGGCTTAACAAATAACCATGCGCACAGTGAATTTGAACGCCACTAAAACCAGCTTGTTTTACTAACTCAGCCGATGTAACAAAGCGCTGAATAACATCCAAAATATCTTCTTCTTGCATTGCGCGTGGCTTACCAAAATTACCCAACATATCTAATTGAACATCAGAAGGTGACAAAGGTTGAGCGTTAATTAGACGTGCGCATTGTCTACCCGGATGATTCAGTTGTACCCAACAATGGTTATTATTGCTTTGCGCTGCTTTAGCCCAAGACTTAAATGAGACCAACTGTTGGGCATCCTCTAGTGTGACGTTACCAGCACGTTCAAGATAGCGACTATCGACCATAATGTTGCCCGTGAACAGCAGCCCGGTGCCGCCCTCAGCCCACGTTTTATACAGTTGATTATGAGCTGATGTTGGGTTTCCTCTTGGATCCGCCAAGCCTTCAGTCATTGCACTTTTTGCTAGCCTATTTGGCAAAACAGCACCGCACTTTAAAGCCAGAGGTTGCTTCAACGTATTTATCATTATGGTTCCTTTTGTCGCAGCCAAAATAAGGGGTTTAACGTGTTGAGTCTCATCTTTATTGTTCTATAAATTAGCAGGTTATCTAAATTAACGACCCGCTGCTGCTTTGTTGTACCAATCAGCTACGCAATTATACAGTATTAATGTTACGTTAGCTTTACACGTGTATATACATATTGACGTTATTTTAGTCATAATAATTTTGTTCAATATGAGTCTTTAGTCCAAATAAAGTGCGCGGGAACTCTTGACGAAGGTAGATAGCTCCAAGAGCTTTGTCTTATCAGACGCTAACATGAGTTGTAGATAATGAGTGGCGAAAAAAATCAGGTCGAATCAGAAGAAATGCATTTCAGAGTAGTAAGTCAATTTGCTGCTCAAATATTCTCGCTTAACACAGAATTTGATGTTATTTGGCATTTAACTCGCAATGTAATTTCAAAATTAGGTTTTGTAGACGTTGTTGTCTACATTTTTGATGAAGATAAACAGGTGCTTCAGCAAAGAGCCGCGTTTGGTGATAAAGCGTCTGAAAATTACGTCGTGGTTGATCCGATTGAGCTCAGATTAGGCGAAGGCATTGTCGGCAGAGTTGCTGAAACTCGCACTCCTATTATGGTTAATGATACCCGCTTATGTGAATATTATGTCATTGATGATAAGAGGCGTCTTTCAGAGTTAGCGGTGCCTCTTCTCGACAATGACAACTTAGTGGGAGTGATTGATTCTGAGCATCATGAATTAAATTACTTCACAGACAATCACGTTAAAACATTGGTCGCGATTGCGTCTATTGCGGCGACCAAAATTTCCCAAAACAGGATGTTAAGGAAGCTTAAGGAGACGGTTACTGAACTTGAATATAGTCGTAAAATTCAAGATGCCTTATTTGAAATCGCTGAACTGATATTCGAAACTCAGAATATGCCCGATTTTTACCAGCAATTACATACCAAAATTTCGACTCTAATTTTTGCTAAAAATTTCTTTATTGCTTTATCTAGCAATGATGGAAAGGCGTTTTCGATCCCTTACTGTGTCGATGAAGCTGACGATGTTGCTGACGATGAAACGACGATAATGATCGATACGCCACCGAGTATTACAGGCTATGTGTTGCAAACTAATCAACCCTTTCTGGCTAATAAAGACGATATTATTCGATTGTTAGAAGATAAAACAATTTATGTTAAGGGAACACTCCCACAAGCTTGGCTAGCTGTGCCTTTTGGTAATGATTCCCTGAGAGGAATTGTGGTTGTGCAGAGCTATAATGGTGAGTTTGTATATACTGAAAAAGATAAATTATTGCTAACCTTTGTTGCAAAACACATTCGAAACGCAATTGAGCGAATGCACGCTCGGTCCGAATTGACTAATCAAGCTTTGCACGATCCCTTAACTCAATTACCCAACAGAATATTATTCAACGATAGGTTAGATCGAGCACTAATAGACTTAGAGCGGCGCCAAGAAACTATGGTTGCTCTATTATTTTTAGATTTAGATAAATTTAAATTTGTTAATGATAAATACGGTCACTTTATTGGAGACCAAGTTCTGAAGGTTTGTGCCGAGCGGCTTGATGCTTGCGTTCGTGGATCAGATACCGTTGGCCGGCAGGGGGGCGACGAATTTGTTGTTTTATTGGTGGGCTTGAACAATGAACAGAAAATCCAAGATATTGCTAGTGACGTTGCCCGTGCTATCAGCGAGCCCATCATTGTTGAGGATAAAAAGTTAACAGTGTCCACCAGTATAGGCGTAAGTTATTGTAAGGGAGAAAAGAAAACACCTGAAAAAATGTTTCTCGAAGCTGATGAGGCCATGTACCAAGCTAAGAAAAATGGTAGAAACCAAGTGTGCTTTTACCAGGGCAACACCGGTCGAGATAAGTTTAGCTCCTTTGATCTTGATAGCGAATTTAAGCTGGCGCTGAGTGATAGTCAGGTATATTTGGTCTTTCAACCTATTATCGATATTCCAACCGGCTTAGTTATTGGAGGCGAAGCCTTAATTCGTTGGCAGCACCCAAAATATGGCATCATGACTCCAGCTTCCTTTTTACCTGAATTGGAAAAAGGAAAGCAAATTATTGCGTTAGATCAATTTGTAGTCTGGACTTCAATTCAAAATCTCAAATGCTGGTATAAAAAGTGGCCAAACCAATTCCAATCTCTTAATGTCAATGTTTCAGCGCTAGGGTTCAACTCCCCATCTATCATGCATATATTGGAAAGCACCTACCACACTTGCCCTGAAGTGCTCAACTATTTGACTATCGAGTTGACAGAGAGTTGCATCGTGTCAAACGTAGAACAAACTAAGGTAACGATGCAGAAGATACGTCAAATGGGGGTTAAACTCGCATTGGACGATTTTGGGACCGGATATTCTTCACTAAGCTATCTACATCAGTTTAACTTTGACGTTTTGAAAATAGACAAAAGCTTTGTTAGCAACAATCAGGCGGACTCTGGGGGGGAAATTATTCTCGAGGCAATTGTGAATCTAGCCACCGCATTAGGAATGAAAACCACGGCAGAAGGTATCGAAACCGCTGAGCAGCTAGTGTTAATGAAGAAGCTTGGTTGCCATTCAGGGCAGGGGTATTTTCTATCCAGACCGTTAGAAAAGTGTGCTTTTATGGATTTTTTTCTGAATGGGTTAGCGATTTCTAGCGAGCAATTGTCTTTGCAGGATCAGCATTAAAGGTTAAGTCATCAGTTCTTCTACTGTCTTACGAATGCCTTATTTCGGGTTTATAAGAGAGTTTACGCAAACACTGTATCATTCTTCAATAACCCGATAAGTAGGCCTTATTTTTCGATTAAGCCATCTGAATTGTCTATGTTAATAAAATTAAACTTGGTCGTGATCACGCCGCTATCTTAAATATACCTAATCTGTTTTCACCTTAGCGGCTCTTATAAACTTCGTCATACTTTGTATCAGTGTTCTTAGTTTAGCCGGTTTTATTGGCTTACTTAGATAATTGACACCTTGTTCCTTGCACCGTTTAATTAAATCGTCATCGCGATTTGCCGTAACTAAACATGCGGGAATAACCATGTTTAACTTAGCTCTAATCTCTTCTATAATTGCTAACCCGTTAGGACCTTCACCAAGCTGATAGTCGACAAGTATAATTTGTGGTAAAAATTCCTGAGCCATTGTCACCGCTTTCTCATAATCTTGAGCAGTTTGAACTTCAACCCCCCATTTAGTTAATAATGTTTGCATAGCGTCTAAATTTTCTTCCTGATCATCTACGCACAAAACTCGTAATCCGCTAAAGACTGAAGTGGCCCTAGCAACGACTACGCCGGCAAACTCTGGGGCATCGACTAAATTAAACATAATTGAAAAGCAACTTCCTCTGTTTTCTTCAGACACAACCTTGACGCTGCATTGAAGTTGCTGTGAGAGGCGCTTAACGACTCCTAAACCGAGGCCTATGCCTTTTTGATTTGTATTTTCAACCCGATAAAAATCACTAAAAATAGCAGTTTGCTGGAGGGTTGGGATACCAATGCCTGTGTCTCTTACTTCAATGCATACCTTATTATCTTTTTTTCTAGCGGTTAATAATACTTTGCCTGTTTGGGTGTATTTTACAGCATTAGAAACCAAATTTTGTACAATACGATAAACATATGTTCGGTCAGCACTTATCCATACATCTTGAACATGATGTTTAAATACTAAGTTTTTTTCATGAGCTTTCATACTCATTTCATTGATAATCGGTGTCAGGATTTCGATTACATTAAGTGTTTCAATGAAGGGTTTTAACTCCCCTTGATCAAGTCGTGAAATATCTAAAATAGTGCCAATTAAGGCTTCGCTTGAAACTACGGAATCGTTGAGTTTATTGATTGTTTTAGTTGTTTCATCGTCCAGTTTAGTCTCTTGCAACGCCGACAAATAGAGCTTGGCGGCGTTTAACGGCTGCAACACATCATGGCTTGCCAATGCAAGGAACCGAGACTTGCTCGCGTTGGCATCCTCCGCTTCTTTACGCGCCCTAATGAGTTCCTTTTCAGCGCCATTACGGCGCACAATTTCTAGCCTAAGTTCGGCATTAATTGAATGTACTTCTTCTGTTCTTTTACGTACGCGTTGTTCAAGTGAAATATTGCTCTCTTTTAAGGCTTGCTGTAATTCGACATGACCGGTAATGTCGTGAAAACTGGTCACGAACCCCCCACCTGGTAATGGCTTACCGATTATTTCAATGACTCTGCCATCATCACGTTTACGGGTGAATTTATGCGATTGGCCCGATTTAAGCCGTTCAATTCGTTTTTGAACTCGATTTTCAATCTTATTCGGATCACCATCACTGTGCGCCACGTTATAACGCATCAATTCCTCTATTGGCATTCCAATCAATAACATGTCAACTGGAAAATTAAAGAGATCAATATAGCGTTTATTCCAAGCCACTAAATTAAGGTTTTTATCGACGACACTAATACCTTGTTCAAGATTTTCAAGCGATGTCATGAGCGCACTAATGTTGAATTCAACAGCTTGCGCATTTTCTTCAAAGAAATTTACTACCTCTGAAATATCGAGCTTTTTGCCTCTTACCAAGCTGTCTATTAGTGCTTTTGAGCTCGAAGAGCCGACTACGCCGCCCAGCGCACGCTCACAAAATGAAAGAAAGTCGTCGTCAGCGGTATCTTGCATTTTTATGTCTCTGTTGGTTCTTCTTGAATAGTCTTCAAACAACTGTTCACAGCGCTCGAGGCCGCTGAACTTAGCGATTAACGTTTGTAAGTCTTCTACAGTCACCGTTAGTGAACTGCCCGATACTAAAGGAGATTGCACATCCGCAGGTGACACAAAAGCTTCGGCTTGTATACGGTCTATTAAGCGAGAACTCGTAATCAATGAGAACGTAATGTAAGCCATGATATTTGCTAACAAGCTGACCATAGCACCTTTGCTTAACGATTCTGATTGATCAATGCCGGGCATTGAACCGCCGAATGCTGGCAACATTAACCACATTGAAAAAACCACAATTCCGGCTATTAAACCAGCATAGACACCGTGCGCATGTCCCCGTTTCCAGTAAAGACCGCCGACAATTGGGGGTAATAAATGAATAACTAAGGAGAATGCTAATAGCCCAATGGAAGCTAAACTCGCCTCATTCGTCATTTGTTGCTGATACAAAAATGCAAGTGTCAGAATAAGAAAAATAATGATTCGGCGAAGCAGCTTGATGCGTTTAATTTTGTTGGTCTGAACATTCGTAATGCGTTCAAGTATTTTCGGCAAAACTACGTCATTAGTAATCATGGTGCTCAGAGTGAGTGTTGCGACGATGATCATTGCTGTTGCAGCAGATAAACCGCCGATGAAGACAATTATTTCCAAAACGAGGGATTCAGACAATACCGCTAGTCCTAAAACGTAGTTGTCGGCATTTATGTCCGACTCGCTGAAAATAGCATCACCGGCAGCTGCAATAACCGGAATGGTGCAAGCGATAATGAATAGGTATAACGGAAAAACCCAACGTGCTTGTTTTAAGTGTTCCAGATTTAAGTTGTCAACAACGCCAACGTGAAACTGTCTCGGTAAACAAATGACCGCGGCTGCTGCCATAAGTGTTTGCGCCCAAAATGTGAATGAGTAAAATGTGTCGATTGCGGCATTGGATTTAAAATCAACGAAAATATCGTTGACTGGATTTGCTTCGTAGTATTGATAAGCGACAATCGCAACCAAAACGAGTGCAAGTAATTTGATGCAAGACTCAAAGGAAATAGCAAGCATTAAGCCTCGTCGATACTGTGTTACATCTGTATTTTTAGTGCCAAAATACATAGCGAAAATAGCAATAAACACGGTTGCAATAAGCACTACTAAACTTGAGTGTTGCTGCTCAGAGATAGAAGTAAATAAGGATCCAATAGCCTTTAATTGCAAGGCGATATAAGGAATAGTGGCGAGCAACGCTATTATTGTAACAAGTAGAGCAACAACTTGGCGTTTGCCATATCGAGCACTTATAAAGTCTGCAATAGTGCTAATGTGTTGTTTTTTACTTACCAGTATTAATTTACGAATAAACCGATAAAACACGGTATAAACGATAATAGGGCCCAGTAATATAGGTAAATACAACCAGTTGTCCCGACTCGCTTGACCAACAGCACCAAAAAACGTCCATGCTGTGCAATAAATACCTAACGCAAGCGAATATACCAACGGGCTTGATGTAAGCCATCGGGAAGTCGGCGTATTACGATCGCCCCATTTTGCAATCCAGAATAACAAACAGAGATAAATTAGTGCGAGTGCAAGCCATCCAAATGACATGTGTTTTCCTAACAAAAAATTAACAATTCAAACTGTATCACATTCTATTAGTGGGCTACGACCACTAAGACCATCGTCGCATTTTACCTTTTTTAGCTAAGAGATACAGTATGTATAACAATGTTAATGTCAGGTTTTGCGGTGGTTTGGCTTAAATTCCTAATAGAAGTTAAATCAAATGCCACTGACAGCAAAGGCTCACGTTAGCAAAATGTTAAACAAATACATCTTATTAACTTGCTGAGGAACGTAAAGATGGCTTTTAAAAATGAAGGGGATCAGAAGGCTTACTGGAAAGAGAATTTATCTCTCCTGTTTAAACTTCTAATTGTGTGGTTCGTCGTCTCGTTTGGCGCCGGTATAATTTTTGTTGAGGTACTGAATCAAATCCAATTCTTCGGGTTTAAACTTGGTTTTTGGTTTGCACAACAGGGCTCAATATACGTATTTGTCGCGCTTATCTTTATCTACATGAAGAAAATGAATGCTATAGACAAAAAATACGGCGTGGAAGAGGAATAACTGATGAGCGTACAAGTATTAACATTTATAATTGTTGGAGCATCATTTTTGCTCTATATGGGCATTGCTGTTTGGGCACGAGCTGGAACCACAAATGACTTTTATATTGCAGGTGGTGGTGTTCACCCAATACTAAACGGCATGGCAACAGCAGCTGATTGGATGTCTGCGGCTTCTTTCATTTCTATGGCAGGTCTAGTATCTTTCATGGGTTATGACGGCACAGTTTACTTAATGGGTTGGACTGGTGGTTACGTGCTTCTTGCACTTTTGTTGGCTCCTTACTTACGTAAGTTCGGCAAATTTACAGTGCCCGATTTCATTGGTGACCGTTATTATTCGCAAACAGCAAGAACGGTTGCTGTGGTTTGTGCAATCTTCATATGCTTTACCTACGTAATTGGTCAGATGCGTGGCGTTGGCGTGGTGTTCAGTCGCTTCCTTGAAGTAGAATTATGGTTAGGTGTTGTGATTGGTATGGGTGTGGTTTTCTTCTACACAGTACTAGGCGGCATGAAAGGCATTACTTACACACAGGTTGCTCAATTCTGCGTCTTGATCTTTGCCTATTTGGTTCCTGCTGTATTTATCTCAATCATGTTGACAGGTCATGTGCTACCACAGACTGGTTTTGGTGCGACATTATCGGATGGGTCGGGTTTGTTTTTACTCGAAAAACTGGATATGTTGTCAACGGACTTAGGTTTTAATGAATACACGTCAAACACTAAATCATATTTAGATATTTTCTGTATTACCTTTGCTCTTATGGTTGGTACTGCAGGTTTACCTCACGTAATCGTTCGTTTCTTTACTGTACCTAAAGTAAGTGATGCACGTAAGAGTGCTGGTTGGGCATTAGCATTTATCGCTATCCTTTATACTACAGCTCCTGCACTTGCGTCGTTTGCTCGTGTGAACATGATTGAAACCATCAATGGTCCTGACGCTATGGGTATGTCTTATGCTGAAGCGCCAAGCTGGATTAAGAATTGGGAAAAAACCAACCTTATCTCGCATGACGATAAAAATGGTGACGGTAAAATGTTTTACTCAGGCGATGAGCGTAATGAGATGAAAATTGACCGTGATATTATGGTTTTGGCTAACCCTGAAATTGCGAATTTACCAGCTTGGGTAATCGCGTTGGTCGCTGCTGGTGGTGTTGCTGCCGCGCTGTCAACGTCTGCAGGTCTGCTATTGGTAATCTCAACATCGGTTTCGCATGATTTACTTAAACGAAACTTGATGCCAGATATTTCAGATAAGAAAGAGCTGCTGTCAGCGCGCATCGCTGCGGGGGTTGCTATTCTAATAGCTGGTTACTTTGGGATAAATCCGCCAGACTTTGTTGCCGCCATAGTCGCCTTTGCTTTCGGTCTTGCTGCTTCTAGCTTCTTCCCAGTAATCATTATGGGTATATTCAGCAAGCGTATGAACGATAAAGGCGCTATTTCGGGCATGGTTACCGGTATTGTATTCACAGCTGCTTACATAATTTACTTTAAATTTGTTAGCCCTGAAATGAATAAGCCTGATAACTGGTTGTTCGGAATTTCTCCAGAAGGTATTGGTACTATCGGCATGATAATTAACTTTGTTGTTGCCTTTGTAGTATTCAAGTTTACGGATGAAGCACCTCAAGAAATTCAAGATCTTGTTGAAAGCATTCGTTTCCCTAAAGGTGCTGGTGAAGCAACAGCTCACTAGTATGATGTAATACTAAAAAGCCCAGCTATGCTGGGCTTTTTTATTGCTGTAAACTACAACTGATACTAAATATAAGCACATTAGTCATATCGCAGTGCTCTCTACTGTTTTTTACTTAGTATTTCAAAAAGGAGTTATTTATGCACACTGTGCCACAGCAGGTGACTGATTTTCTTCAACAGTCAGGGCCTTTTGATATGCTAGATATCGAACAGATTCATGATATTGCTCGACATTCTACTATTATCTATTTAGCGGCTGAGAACCAAGACGAGATGCTGTCGACGCATAAGGACGCTCTTTATTTAATTCAAAGCGGCCAGTTTTCAGTCAAGGATTGTGACGGTGCACTTAAGCATTTGAGTGATGGCGATTACTTTGGCTACGCCGCTTTATTAGACAATGTAAGTTACAAGCTTGATGTCACTGTTGACAGCCCAGGACTTGTTCTGTGTATGCCAAAAGAGTGGTTTGATAAAGCCATTTTGCACCCCAAAATCAAGCAGTTTTTTAATGCGGCTAAAGATGATGTTTTGCAGCACGATGCGGTGACTGACTCCAATTCGATGTGGCTACATAAACCTTTATTTGACGTTATAGAAGCACGCCCTATCAGCATTTCGCAAACTGAGACGATCCAAAGTGCTGCGTCACTCATGAGTGAGAAGGGTATTTCATCACTTTTAATCATTGAAAAAAATCACCTGATCGGTATCGTAACCGACCGGGATTTGCGCAACAGAGTGGTTGCAGTTGGCATGGATATGCAGTTGCCTGTGAAGCAAATAATGACTAAAAATCCAACCTACCTTACAAAGAATAAAACCTTGTTTGACGCTGTTTGTTTGATGAATGAGATATCGATTAATCACTTACCCGTGCTTGATGAAGCGACCAATGCGCCAGTTGGTATGATTACGGCAACTGATATTTTCAAACAACAGCGCAATAATGTGTTGTTTGTTATTAGTGATATTTCAAGAGCAAATAATCTCTATGAATTGACTCGCTGTTCGTGGCAATTACCACATTATTTTGCTTCGAGTGCTAAACGTCTGGGCGATTTTGACATTGTGGGTAAAGTGCTATCGCAAGCTACTGATGTAATGACTCGTAAACTAATTACTTTCTTCGGGCAGCAAAATGGTCAAGCTCCTATGTCTTATTGTTGGTTAGTTTATGGCTCCCAAGCGCGTGAAGACCAAACCATGGGGTCTGATCAAGATAATGCTTTGCTACTAGCCGAAGAACCAAATGAAGAACAGGCAGTGTATTTTGAAAAAATGGCCAAATACGTTTGTTTAGGCTTGGGGAAATGCGGCATAAAATTATGTGATGGTAATATTATGGCATCAAACCCCGAGCTTCGTATGTCTTTGAATGCATCAATTAAGCAATCTAAAGCATGGGTTCGGCAACCCACTCCTGATGCTATATTGTCGTTTAATATTTTCTTAGATGTTCGCTCGGTGGCTGGCGACTCAAGCTTGTTTTTACGCCTGCAAGAAGAACGCAAAACTCTGTTTCAACAGTCTCTTTTTTTGGCCGCTTTGGCGCGCCAAGCAAATGAAGGGTCTGTGCCACTCTCGATGTTTCAAAAATTTGTCTATGCAAAAGATAAAAAAGTAAAAGACAGCATTGATTTGAAGCACACTGCGATTGCGATTATAAATAACTTAGTTCGAATTCATGCACTGGCGAACGGAATTACAATACCTTCGACCGTGGGAAGATTAAATGCATTGCCAGAAAATAGCGGCGTTTCTTCAGAAGATATAAAGAACTTAAGAGACATTTGGTTATTTTTAAATCGACTAAGGTGGCGCCATCAGCTCAATAATAAAGTACAAGATAACTTTATTCGTGTGAGCGATTTATCGTCCATCGAAAAACACCAATTAAAAGCCGCATTTCAAGCAATACACAGAGCACAACAAACCGCCGTTCTTAAATATTCTGGTGGAATAGGTTAATGCTGTCACTATTCTCCAAACTGCTTAAGCGTAAGCCAACACTACCTGAAAAATGGAAGTTGATGCGCATAAAAGACACACCTCTGTTATCTATCGATTTAGAGTTAACCAGCTTAGATACAACTATCGCCAAAATTACCTCTATCGGCTGGGTTACGGGAGAGAACCAAAGTATCGATCTAAGCTCAGCGTTTTATACCATTATTCGCGCATCTGGTGATTTGCGGCAAAGCCCGGTTATACATGGTTTGACCGCGAGAGATTTATTAAAAGGTGAACACATTACAAATCTGATTGGTCAGTTGCAAGCACTCGCCAGCTCACACGTTTGGGTTTTGCATAATGCGAGTTTAGATATGCAAGTATTAGACAAGCTCGCAAATAAGCTGCGGATCCCTAAATTTCAAATTACGACTATCGACACCATGCTACTTGAGCTTTATTTTTTAAATAAAACCCAAGACATGGTGAAGCAAGATGCCGTTACCCTTAAAAAGTGTCGCCATCGACATGGGTTACCCGAAGCGCCAAATCACAATGCACTGGATGATGCCCTAGCAACACTGGGACTCGGTTTTGCACAATGGTATCAATTTGATAAGCAATCCTCAGCGCCTCTTTCAGACCTCCTGCATACCAAATCGATAAAGGTTTACAGTATAGGTACCGACTGAATTAAGTTACTAAAAAATAACGCAGCTGCCGTTTTTGAACTAATATGAAAGGAGAGGGTATTATTCGGAGTTAGCTTTATGAGTGTTACTTTTCGATTTTCTCGGTCCTTATTGAGTCTATCTTTTCTTGTTTATTTCTGTTCAGGCTGCATGTCTGCGGATCAACAACGTGCTGCTTTAATTCCTATCAAACAACTATTGAATGACTCGGCGTTTGCTGAATTAGGTACGTACTCTATTGAGCGACCCACTGCTATTTTTGCACTAGATCCGCAGGCAAAGGCGTTTGTTGCTGAAACGATACAAGGACTGCACTCCGGTGAAGAGCAAATTGAGGCGCTGATCCATCGAATTTTTGCCAGAGCCGATCTTGATTTAGTTTATGAGGCTTCCGCTAACACGATTGCTAGTGAAACATTCAAGAACGGTTCCGCAAACTGCCTATCTCTTTCAATAATGACTTTTGCTATGGCGAAAGAAGCGCAGCTTCACAGTGCTTTTCAAATTGTTGAAATACCAGAGTACTGGACAAGACGAGGCGGCTATACGCTACTCAATGGACACATTAATTTGCGTATTAAAGTGAAGACGAATAGCAATGTAAGGACGTTATTTGAGAAGGTGTTTGTCGTCGACTTCGACCCATCTGCCAGAGCTAGTAAATTCCCAACGCAATACGCTTCTGAAAAATTAGTACTTGCTATGTTTTATAATAACAAAGGTGCAGATGCTCTGCTGAATGAGAATAATGATCTGGCTTATGCTTACTTACGGGAAGCAATATTGGCAGATAAAAACTACCCCGGGGCATGGGTTAATTTAGGGTTGTTGTATCGTAAAAAAGGACGCTATAATTTAGCGCTTGGTGCTTACAATCGAGCGATTGCTTTGAACCAAGACTATAATACTGCATGGGAAAATCTAGCGATATTGTATCAATACTTAGGGGACACAAAAACAGCGTTTGATATTCATACTCGATTAGATCAGAAGCGTCAGAAGAACCCATTTTATCATCAAATGCTTGCTGAAATAGATAGAAACGAAGGTAGTTTGGAAAGTAGTATTTTACATTATGAAAAAGCGATTAGGTTGGACCGTAATCAGCATCAGTTTTATTTTGGTTTGGCGACAGTATATTTCGACAAAGGCGATTTTGAAAAGTCAGAGCACTATTTAATGTTAGCAAAAAGAAAGGCAGGAAAGGGTAATGTAGCAGGTATCTATTCGGATAAATTAACCGCACTTTCAAGCTTTGTTGCCTCTACGCATTCTAAATAAACGATTAATTGTAAATTCAGGATAAAAAAAAGTACAAAAAATCAGCGAGTAAAGCTGATTTTTTAACTCCGTGAAAAACCAAGAATGCTTTTTCTATATTAATTATTAGTGCTAAAGCACACCTAACTCGGTTAAACGCTCGGTAAGGTAAGTACCTGCAGTATGTCGTTCTGATAGTTTCACATCTGGACGCGGGTGCAAAAATAAAGGTAATGAAATACGAGACTTGGTTACATCAACTCCTTCAGGATTAACCACTCTGTGAGTAGTCGACGGGAAGTATTGTCCTGAGGCTTCCTGCAACATATCACCAATGTTCACGATCAAGTTACCAAAATCACAAGGTACATCTAACCAACTACCGTCTTTCGCTTTTACCTGCAAACCAGGCTCATTTGAAGCGGGGAGCAAGGTAATTAAGTTAATATCTTCGTGCGCAGCGGCACGAATAGCATCAACTTCTTCATTACCGGCTAATGGCGGATAATGTAATACTCTTAATAGTGTTTGCTCACTGCCATCAATCATTTGTGACAAAGGCATACTGTAATGTTTGCTGACGTCTTCAGGCGACTCTTGCTCTATCCAATTCAATAAGTGAGCAGCCAATGCAGATGTGTTTTTATAGTAATCACTTAATTCATCTTGCAATTCTGCAGGGCACTGGCCCCAAGGATAAAAGTGAAAATATTCTTTAATATCTTTTTTCTTAAATCCTTTGGCAACTTCTGACACGCTTTGTGGGAAGTAACCATCTTGCGTACCTTTATTATATAAGTATTTGTGCTTTTTTTCATCGTTAAAAAAGGTTTGCCAATTGGCATAAATACTTGCTACCGAGGCTTGTTGTATCGGATGGTTTTTTAAAACACCAAAGCCAGTCTGACGCAATGACTCAACAAACTTTTGCGGTGCATCAGGTGCGGTAAAATCAACTGCTTCTAATTTCATATTTTCGTAAACCTATATCTATTTGATCTTCTCAACTGGACTTCTTATGAACGCTCTCTAATGAATGAATCCAACCTACTCGAGCGTAAATTTTATCGCATGTAATTATATGGCGTCTACTTCTTTATATCTTTTACGGTGCAAAATATTACAAACTCAAAGAAATGAATATGCCAGCAAGTGCCGCACTCATTAAGTTAGCTAACGTGGCGGCAAATACCGCTTTGAGGCCGAGTTGTGCTATTTCTTTTCGTCTCGTTGGGGCTAAAGCACCAATGCCACCCATCAATATGGCAATTGATGAAAGGTTGGCAAAACCGCACAAGGCAAATGTCACGATAGCTTGAGTTATGGGTGATAACTCTGCGCTATATTTTATAAAGTCTAAATACGCTACAAACTCGTTCACGACCACTTTTTGGCCAATGAAACTACCCGCTAAATTTGCTTCGTTCCATGGCACACCAATTAGCCATGCGACTGGTTGAAATACATAACCTAAGATAAGTTGAATAGACAATTCTTCCTGACCAAATACGCCACCAATACCACCTAGTATTCCATTCAGTAATGCAATTAGCGCGATAAACGCAAGTAACATAGCGCCGACATTGACAGCAAGCTTTAAACCTGCGGTTGCGCCGCTAGCAGCAGCATCAAATACGTTAGTATATTGTTCATTATCAGCTTTAACATCAGTCAAGCCTTCATTCGTTTTGTTGGTTTCAGGCTCCAACATTTTAGCCATTAATAAACCACCGGGAGCAGCCATGAAACTAGCGGCTAACAAATACTTTAATTCTATCCCCAAACCTGCATAACCGGCCATGATTGAGCCAGCAATTGACGCTAAGCCGCCAACCATAACGGCAAATAATTCTGAACGCGTCATGGTAGGTAAAAATGGTTTAATAATAAGCGGAGCTTCGGTTTGGCCTACAAAAATATTAGCTGCCGCAGACATTGACTCAGGCCTGCTGGTACCCAGTAGTTTTTGCAATGTGCCGCCGATTATGCGAATAACAAAAGACATAATACCGAGGTGGTAAAGCACGGCAATTAAAGATGAAAAGAAAATGATGACAGGTAATACGTTAATGGCAAATATAAAGCCTAATGACTCACTGCCTAGTAAACCGCCAAATAAGAAACGAATACCGTCTTCGCTGTAAGATATAACATTGGCCACATATACCGTTAGGCTATTGAGAAAGCTGATACCCCCTTCGGAATATAATATAAACGCACCTAATGAGGCTTGAATAGCAAAAGCGCCGCCAACGGTTCGCCAGTTAATGCTTTTTCTTGCCGATGAGAATAAAAACGCCATGCCTAGTAAAAAGGCGATCCCTAATAATCCTGTCATTTGATTTTCACTTTTTATTTTTATATTTATTTTTTAAGTAGCGAATGAATCTATATGAATTTAACTTTGTCCGCACTATCGATTTTTTATAATCACAATAAAACAACAATTCTATGGTTTTTAAGATTTTACTGATTTACCGTCGAGTAAATACGAACTTAACACATCCACTGCTAACAGGTTTTCACCGCCGTGGGGCACAATTAAGTCGGCTAATGTTTTGCTAGGTTCTATAAATTTATGATACATCGGTTTAACCGTCTCTTCATACTGTTTTGCGACTGAGCTAATAGAGCGCCCGCGTTCTTGCGTATCGCGCAGCATTCGTCGCATCAAACATACGTCAAGAGGGGTGTCGACAAACACCTTAATATTAAATTGATCAAATAACTGAATTTGTGTCAATAGCATAATCCCTTCTAAGATAATAATAGGTGCTGGGCTAATAACGTTGAAGTCAGACAGGCGAGTATGAGTCACATAACAATAGCTTGGGTATTGAATGCTATTACCGGCGTTTAATTCTTGTAAATGATGGTTTAATAAGTCGTGCTCGAAAGCATCAGGATGGTCATAGTTAGTCTTAGCCCGCTGTGCCATTTCGATATGGTCTTGGGCTTTGTAATAGTGGTCTTCTTGAAGAACGAGCACATCTCGCTCATGTTGACGTAATTTTAACGCTAAGTTTTGTGTGAAAAGTGATTTACCAGAACCTGATGCGCCTGATATTGCAAGGATGATTGGTTTATGCATGGATCTAGTTAGCGCCGTTTTTGATAGTCCTCATAGGATAACCTTTCAGCGCACCGCAATCAATTTAAGATAATCATAATTGTTGATAAATACATTAATATTAATCAAAAAAAAACCCAGCCATAAGGCTGGGTTTTTATATCAAATGCACATTAGAACGTGTATTTAACACCTACACGAATTTCCCATAAAGATGGAGCGCGCGCTACGCTTTGCTCAGATGCATTAAATGATTCATAGACATATTGTCCACTGTCGTTTAATGAAGCTTCAACCACTCGGTCACCTACGAATGATCCTTGACGGAAGTCACCCCAGCTGTCGTTTAGCAAGTTAGTGAAATTCTCAATAACCAAGAAAGCACTCGCTTTATGGTCATCGGTGAACCCGGGTAGTTGCTGACTGATTCTTAAATCAACTTTAGTCCACCAATCGGCATTTTGACTATTACGACCGACAATTTGTCCACGAGCTAAATTAAACTCGTCTACAAAAGCATCGAATCCAGCAAGGTCGAAATCGGGACCATAAACAACGTTAGCATCATTAACTTCTGGCACGTAAATCAACTGACGCGAGCTTGATGCATCGTAATCAAACGCATCGTTGTTGCCATAAACAAATGAGTAAGGCTTACCATCTGCTGCAACTGCAAACAAATTAAAGCGAGTGTCATATCCATCTACAAACTGCGTTTTATAACCCAGAGTAAATGTAAAACGCTGTGGGATCTCGTAATCTGACGTTGCTACTACCGGATTAATTGGGTCCGAAGTGGCAAAGTTTACATAGTTAGAAAATCCGACTGCGCTAGTCATTGGGTTAGCATCTTCTGCTTTTGTATACGCGTAGGCTAACTGCGCATCAATTCCATTGTCCCACTGCTTCATGGCGCTTACAGAGAATACGGTTGTGTCACCATCCTGTCCTGAATTAGTAAGAATAAAATCAGAACCAGTAAAGCGTCGCTCAGTTAAACGACTAGCATACTCAGGACGACCGTCTGGAAGTGTGTTGCCAGTTTCGACTAATAACGCATCAATAACTTTTGCAGAGTCTTTACGCTTCGTATACATCAAATCTGCAGTAATTATATATTCCTGAGGAGTAATATAAGTTGCTCCTACCGCATATTTCCACTCTGAAGGGATCTCGAAGTTGGGGTCGGTTGCATTAACGTTGCCGTCGCCACCCGTTGTGTTAGCAACGGTATCAAACATCGCTTGTGGGATATCGTATATAGGACGACCTTCACCTGATAATGGTGTGTCAAACAAGTTAGTAAAATCAGGGATGTCACGCTCACGAGAACCGATGTTAGTTACGCCATCGTTTGAATATGCATTTGAAATCCAAACATTCGGGTTTCCACCAGAATAAAGACCAAAGCCACCACGGAATTCTAAGTTATCTGCATAAGAGTACGTAAAGCCGACTCGTGGCTGAAATAAACTGATACCGTCTACGTTACCAGTGTTATCAAAACCGTAACGACGCTCGAAGTTAGCGTTGTAGTTTGGCTTGTCATCACTGCTATAGCTGTCATAGCGGAAACCGACCATTACGTCGATATCGTCTGTTAGTGCGAAGTCATCTTGTGCATAAACCGTAGTTGTTGCATAAGAGAAACTTGCACCAGCATCAGCCGGGTTATTCGTACCAGCAGAGTTGTTGTAGTAAATTCTAGCCGGAGTACCTGCTTCAAAATCTGCAATACTGTTAAAACGGTATTCACCGACAGTGTGTTGCATGAATAAATTGAAAATATCTTGACTTTCATACTCGATACCAGCAGTGATTTTGTGGTCGTTAAGGAAGTATGTTGCCGCAAATTTCAAATTAAGAATATCGTAGTTTAGATCGTTTGATTGTCTTGAGTCATCAGGCCCGATATAAACCGTACCATTTGAATCTGTTCTGATTTGAGCTTCTGCAAAACCTGATGAATCAAGAGATGTTTGACGATTATCTAGTTTCATTTTGCTTGCGCGGAATTCAGTAGACAAGTTATCAGACCAATCAGAATAAACCGAACCAACTAAATACGTAAGTTCAGCACCACGTTCGTAAAAGTGATTAGATAGCGATAAACTCGATGAACCGCCGTCAGACTGACTGATACTAAATCCGTCTGCCCAGTTATAAAGAAGCGATGCGCGATGCTGGTCAGAGATGTTCCAATCTAATTTTAGAAGCATGTTTTCATCTTCAACAGGGGCACTACCTGGTGTTGAGCCAACATCGTAACCATACACTCGAGTGGCGATTTCAGTAATTTGAGATATATCATCTGACGTTACGCGTGAACCCAATGCGGCATAGTCGAACAACTGCACACCTTCAATTTTTTGATATGAGCCAAAAAAGAAAAGTTTATCTTCAATTAAAGGGAAGCCAACGTGACCGCCGAAGCGTTTTTCTGTGTAGTTACCGTTGTCTTGCTGGTCGCCGTCGACAGTGTCGCCACGGTAAGAATCGCTAGTGTAGTCGTAAAATATACCGCCAGCCAATTCGTTGGTACCAGACTTTGTTACTGCGTTAATGTTACAAGCAGTGAAGCCGCCGTATTGGACGTCAAAAGGAGCTAGTTCTACAGCAACTTGCTGAATTGAATCGAAAGAAAACGGCATGCGCTCAGTTGGGTAGCCATTGCTGTTCAGACCAAAACCATCGTTCAAACGAACGCCGTCAAGCGTTAAACTATTGAAACGAGGGCTAGCACCACCGCACTGCACCGAATCGTTGCGGCTTTCATCAACGTATATTCTTGGGTCGGCACGAATAATATCGTTAATATCCCGATTAATTGCAGGAGAATTTTCTAAATCGTCTAAGTCAAAAAATGAAGCTGGTCCTGTTCCGCCAAAAGCAGATGTATTTACTGCTGATGCTGTTACTGAGATAACTTCAATATTTGAGGCGTTTTCTAACGTTAGGTCAAGCTCAAATGCTGTCCCAAGTTCTAAAAACACATCGTTTATTGTCGTATCTTGGAATGAATCAGAGTCAACCACTAGTTTGTATGGACCACCAACTCGTAAACCACGCAGGCTAAATGAGCCTGTATTACTGACGGTAACTTCACGAGTTGTGCCAGATGGAATATGGACTACAGTAACAACAGTCCCAGCAGCAGCAACGCCAGTAGGCGTGAGTACTTTACCATTAATTCCTGAGGAGGTTTCTTGCGCCATAGCAGCAGCAGATAACCCTACCGAAAGCGCAACAGCTATCGCGAGGCGACTAAGTTTCATCTTAGCAAACATATTTTCTTCCTAGTTAAGTAATATTTATTGAATTTTTTGTAGTTCTTATTGTCAGCCACTATTGTGTCATTTAAATGACAAAAATGCGACTTTAAGTTAAAGCTTTAGATGACGTGCGGATTTATTGCCATTTCCCCTGTTTTGTAAAGATAACAATACGCTACGTTGCTGCTTTTATGGATAAAAGTGATTCATTTTCATCTCTGAAGAGTCGAATTTATTCAAAAACCAGGCCTTATTTGGTGAGAAAACATCAGGTATTGTTAAAAAGCACAAGTGCCGTTCACGACAAACGTGCTTTAAATTCTTCATATGTAAATTCTTTAATCAAATCAAAGGTACCGTCTTTTCTTAGAATACCAATTGCTGGGTGCTCCACACCATTAAAGAAAGTCGTTTTAACCATGGTGTAATGCAGCATGTCTTCAAATACTAATCGGTCACCGGCTTTTAATTCACGGTCAAAGCTGTATTCTTCAATCACATCACCTGCTAAACAGGAATTGCCGCCTATTTTGTAGGTAAATGCTTTTTCGTTAGGCATGCCGGCATCGGTAATCTTAGGTCTGTATGGCATCTCTAGTACGTCTGGCATATGTGCTGTAGCACTGATGTCCATTATTAAAATTTGCTGCTCATTCTCAACAATGTCGACAACTTCTGCAACCAATGTACCTGCTTGCCAAGCGACTGCAGAACCGGGTTCCATAATGATGCGCAAATTTGGGTATTTTTCTTTAAAGATAATTAATGCGTTAATTAAATGCTCTACGTCATAACCTTCTTTTGTCATTAAATGACCACCACCCAAGTTCAACCATTTGAGCTTAGGTAAATACTTTGAAAACTTTTTATCGATTGCATGCAATGTGCGTTCAGTTGCAAACGAATCACACTCGCATAAATTGTGAACATGAAAGCCGTCAATACCTGTTAGGTCTTTGCCTTCAAGTTGAGCCGCTAAAATACCCAAGCGAGAACCTGGTGCGCAAGGATCGTACAATGGCGTATCTGCCTCTTGGTTCTCTGGGTTAACTCGCAGGCCTGCGGATACCGAGCTTTGTGTAACTTGCTCTTTAAATTGATCCCACTGGTTCATGCTATTAAAAGATAAGTGATGTACTAAATCTAACAATTGATCCATGTCCTTCTGCTTATATGCAGGAGAATAACAATGCACTTCGCCGCCCATTTCGTAGTTAGCAAGCTTTGCTTCCCAGACTGCGCTCGCAGTCGCACCCTTCAAATACTGCTTCACTAAGGGGAAGGTTGACCACATTGAAAAGCCTTTAAGGGCTAAAATAATATCAACACCGGCTTTATTTTGAACGTATTGCATCAATTGTAAATTTTGCTCAAGCTTTGCCTCGTCACAAACGTAACAAGGAGAAGGTATATCATCTCTTAAAAACTTATTTGTCATTGACTCTTATCTCATTACTTTGCGAACGGACTGCTTTCACATTCTATAACATGCCAAGGTAGACCATGTTCACTTAACATTGCCATAAATGGGTCGGGATCAAATTGCTCCATGTTCCAAACGCCTGGTTTTTTCCATGTGTTGTTCAACATAAGTGCTGCACCAATCATTGCAGGGACACCTGTGGTGTATGAAACAGCTTGTGCGCCCACCTCTTCATAACAAACGGCGTGTTCACAGTTGTTGTATATAAAAATGGTCTTTTCTTTGCCGTCTTTCATGCCCGTGATGTAAGTACCAATACAGGTTTTTCCAGTGTAACCTTCCGCTAGCGAGCCTGGGTTAGGTAATACTGCCTTCAAAAATTCCAGAGGGACTATTTGTTGGCCCTGAAAGTCTATTGGGTGAATACTGGTCATACCGATGCCTTCAAGCACTTTTAAATGATTCAAATATGCGTCACCAAAAGTCATCCAAAAACGGGCACGTTTCAGGGTAGGGAAGTGCTTAACTAATGACTCTAGCTCTTCGTGAAACATTAAGTAAGAGGCTCTTACACCAATATTTTGATAATCAAGGTCTTCACGAACAGTTAATGGTTCGGTCTCTTTCCATTCGCCATTTTCCCAAAAACGACCACGCTGGGTTATTTCGCGAATATTGATTTCAGGATTGAAGTTTGTTGCAAAAGCTTGACCATGGTCGCCACCATTGCAATCTACAATGTCTAAATAATGAATTTCATCAAAATAATGTTTGGCTGCATAGGCCGTGTACACATTCGTTACACCCGGATCGAATCCGCTGCCAAGAAGCGCCATAATGCCGGCATCTTGGAATTTTTGCTGATAAGCCCACTGCCAAGAATATTCGAATTTGGCTTCGTCTTTAGGCTCATAATTTGCTGTATCAAGATAATCAGTTTTAGTCGCTAAACATGCATCCATAATAGGAAGGTCTTGATATGGTAGGGCAAGATTCACAACCAAATCAGGTTTTACTTTATTTATTAACTCGATAACTGCATCAGCATTGTCCGCATCAACAGTAAAAACGCCTTTTAAACGGTCCGCGCCAACTTCTTTTTGTAGCGCTTCACATTTTGATAATGTGCGACTCGCCAAATAGATTTCGTCAAACATTTCAGGCAATCTAGCACACTTCTTAACGGTAACCGAAGAAACGCCGCCAGCGCCGATTATTAATACACGAGACATAAGAATTCCTTACTAAATAATTTGGCTGCATCGTAACAGCAATTTTTGAATTGGCAAGTCTAATAGAAAAGCGTCCACAACGATAGGATCAGTCGGGAAAATCGCAAGTAAAAGGTTTGCCAATTTTGATTGAATTTACTTCAAACTCGTAAGGGTAGAGTGTTAACGTGTTTTCACCATTTGCGTCGCAAATACTAAACATGAGCGCATCGTTCTCTTCTTGTTGGGGGGATGTAATGGTAGCCGCATAGACCAGCATACCTATTGCCGACTTGGCCTGAATTTTACCTAATGCTAATTGACGCTCTAGCTTTTCAATCATACCGAAATGTGCGCCATTGGGATGTTGATTTTGATAGTCGGTGTCATTAAGAAAGATACAATGAATCTGTTTGTCGATTGATAAAACGGCGAACGGATACAACGTTTCTGACCGAGATAGCATGATTTCACATAAGTTCAACGCTCTATCAATCATAGAGGCATATTGAACTTGCTGTTTCATAATCATTTTGTGCTTCACGCCGCTGACCTCAATATTTTTAGTCTTCTTATTTTATACAGACCTTTATTTGCAATCTATATACGAATGTTACATGTAGTTAATTTAACGGCAAGGAGGGTAAAATGGTTCAGTCGAATAAACCGAAGCTTTTATAAGGGTGTACGATTTTGTTAGCGGGCGCCTTGTAACCCTCCAGTGTGAATGACTAATATTTTGCTATTGGGAGCAAAATAACCTTGTTGAATTAGCGTTTTCAGAGCGAAAAAACATTTGCCTGAATAGACCGGCTCGATGCAAATAGGTGTGTCTTGTTTAGACGTCTCGGATGTGTCTAATTTAGCTTGTTGTTGATTGAATTGTTTACAAAAGGTGTCGAGTTCAATGGTGCTTTTGGCATAACCGCCGAAATGGAAGTCGTGATTGATATGCCAAGGTAAATAAGGTGTGTCCTTATTGAGGAATTGATTGACCAGGCTTTCTAGGTATCCTTCGCCTTGCAGTGAGCCGATACCGATTATTTGTTTAGCGAGTGCCGGTGGGCAATTTTCAACAACGCCAGCCATACTCGCGCCGCTGCCGACAGGCAGTAATATGCTAGTGAATGGCTCACCGACGTTAGCTTGTATGATTTCATCGATCATTGCCTGCATACCAAAAAGAGCATCCTGTTGCGAACCACCTTCAGGAATAATGATATCGGCATTCATCTCTTTACGCAGTTGCGCTAAGTAATTTTTATCTGTTCTTTTTTGATAGCTTTGCTTGTCTACAAATACTAAATTGGTATTCCAGTTGTGCAAATCTTGTAATGTACGATTAAATATTTGGTCTTTTAAGTAAGCGCCGCGGATAACAGCAGTAAATTTAATGTTCAGCTGCTTACAACAATAGCCAAGTGCGTGCAGATGATTTGAATATGGGCCGCCAAAACTGAGAATGTGTGATGGCGTATTTTGCTGAAAATCCTGCAAAGGCTTTGCTAGTTTGCGCCACTTATTTCCTGATATGACCTTATGAAGCAAGTCATCTCGTTTGCACCAAACTTCTATTTGATGTGCTACGCCATCGAGATCAAAAAACGTGGTCCAGTCCGTCGCTACTTTTTGTAAAGGCGAAGGTGCAAGAATTGAAAACTGGGTTTCCATAGTGCCAATACTCGAATAGGTTAACAAAGTTTAATCATTTATAATGATCTCTTACTGTAGTGTTTGACGTTATAATCCATAAACAACTTGCAAAATCACGAACAATGAGGAAGTGCTAATGAGTTTACCAAATTTGATTTTATCAGTCGTATTCGTTGCGCTGTCATCAAGTGCTGGAGCGCACATTAACACGGTACATGCGAAAACACCTGCAATCCAGACGCAACTCAGTGTTTCCAACGTCGTGACAACAAATGCGCCATTAAGCTTTAAACAGATTACTAAACAATACATCAAAAATCCAAAAGTGGTTGGGGAAGCACGACTCAAGATTATGTTTTGGAAAATTTACGACGCAAAGCTATCCGCAGCCGACGGCTTGTGGAATAACGACACCCCTTTTGCTTTGTCACTAACGTACTTACGTGACTTTGATGGTGAAGAAATAGCGAGTCGCTCTGTTGATGAGATGCGAGACATTGGTTATGACGACGAAGTGCTATTGGCTAATTGGTACGAGCAAATGCGGGCTGTTTTTCCTAACATAAAAGAAGGAGAAAATATTACCGGTGTGATGGACGCAAACAGGCATACGATTTTCTATCATGAAGGGAAACTGATTGGCAGCATAGATGATAAAACCTTTGCTCAATCTTTTTTCGGAATATGGCTAAATGAAAAAACTTCTGAGCCAAAAATGCGTAAGCAGCTACTAGGGCTTTTATAATGCAAGCGTCACATTTGTTTTATCTTGAGGACTATACTTAATAAGCAAGTCGATGGCACAAATGGGCGTAAAGCTAACAAGTCAAAAATCCCTCAATTCTTTTATAAGATGAATATACAAGGAGTACACATGAATTTTTCGAAGATTATTAAGAAAATCAGCATGCTAGGGGTCGTTGTTTTTTCAACTATTCTTATTGGTGCATGTTCAGTATCGTTGGATGCAAACAAATATGAGCAAATCGACCCTAAGTTTGATATCGAGCGCTTCTTTGACGGCAAAGTAAAGGCGTGGGGAATTGTTCAAGATAGAGACGGCGATATCGTTCAGCGTTTTATTGTACATATAGATGGTTATAAGAAAGACGGTAATTTAATTTTAGATGAACGCTTTGAATATGGTTTCGGCGATGGTCCAAAAACACGAGTTTGGACGTTAAGTAAAAATGCAGACGGTTCTTATACTGGTAACGCTGGTGATATAGCGGGTCCAGCGAAAGGGACGCCCCATGGCAATGCTTTCAACTTTGCATACGAGATGGATTTAGCCGTAGGCGACTCAACCTACCGTGTTAATTTCGATGATTGGTTTTTCGCTTTTGATGACAAAACCATGATGAATCGCTCTTATATTAAAAAGTTTGGAATTGTAATGGCAGAAGTTTCAATCTTTATGCAAAAGCAATAATACAATAAAGCAGTAGAGTGGGGGGGAAACACAGTAATGCGCGCTCAACAGCGTGGTCGTATTTGGTAGTCAATGATTGGTCATTATGACTTTCCTTGATTACCAAAATTTTATTACCGTTGGGGTAATACAATCTCACATCCTAGCCCAGATGAGGTTGCTAAAGGATTATCAATAAATCTAATCGTGCCTTGATGTAGATTTACAATTGCCAATACCAGAGCTAAGCCCAGACCATTTCCACTTTTACTTCTGCTGCTGTCTTCACGATAAAAACGTTGAGTGAGTTTTTCAAAGTCCTGTTTGGTTGCACCAGGCCCAGAGTCATAGACTCTGAAAACTATTTGTTTTTGCTGATTTATTGTCTCTTCGTCGAGAATAACAATAATGCTACCCCCTTGTTCGTTGAATTTAATCGCATTATCTAACACATTCGCGAATGCCTGAAAAATAAGATCCTTATCGCAATAAAGCTTTGCGTTTTTTACGTTAACAGTCAATTCTAAATAAATCTTATTATCCTCAATAATGGGTGAGTAAAGATCGATTACATCCTCAAGAATTTGTTCCAAGTTATGTTGAGCAAATGCACTGGTTTTTTGTTCAGACTCGATATCAGCAATTCTCAATAATGAATTAAAGATAGATAATAAGTTGTCAGACTCCCTCAGAAGTGCAATTTTATTATCGCCCTCTGGCATAATCTCAATATGCGTTTTGAGCCTTGCTAGGGGAGTCCTTAAGTCATGGGCTATGTTGTCTGATACCGACTTAATACCTTCAATCGAATACTCGAATTGGTCGAGCATTTTGTTTAGCGCCATGGTTAATTTACTCAAATCATCCCAGTTACTGTCTACCGGTAAACGTTCAGTTAATTTACCGGTAGAAATAATATCGTCAGCTTTGTCTGAAATAATATTGATACGGTTTACAACATAATAAGCGACCCAAATACTAGTGGCTGAAATAAGGCAAAGGATTAAGATCATTATCCAACCAAAGGTTCTACCAACCCATTGAACAATTTCTATGTC